>Ga0233445_1000015_pt1 | contig 241798 bp, 205 predicted proteins | sample SI_124_October20_5_FD_182779 | JGI IMG/M metagenome (GOLD analysis project Ga0233445, IMG submission 182779) | Seawater microbial communities from Saanich Inlet, British Columbia, Canada - SI_124_October2016_100_MG | ecosystem: Environmental > Aquatic > Marine > Inlet | place: Canada: British...
CGGCCGTGTTAAATATTAATAATATGCGAGATCACGAACCGGATGCGCAATCGGGGAAAAATACATTGGTAGTTCGGATTGGCATTGAAAAAGCAAAAACATATCATCAATCATTGATTTTTGGTGGTTTACTTTTGGCTTTGGCATTTGTGATTCCAAGCTCTAACATCTTTCATTATTTATTTCTGGTGACAACACCCTTATTTATTGGTTTCGTAAAGTCGATAAAAAGTCGGTCGGATTTTGAAAATTATGATCCATTTCTGAAAAAGCAAGCGATTGCGACATTCTTGTTCACAGTATTATTTGTACTCGGAATTAATTTATAAAAGTGTTTATGTGTTTAAGTATTCGTGTGCTCACGTCAGAAAACGATTCAATATGAAACACTTGAACACTTAAAAACGCTAACACTTAAAATTTTATGAAAGCCAATTGGACAAAACGAACATTATCTTTTAAACTTCCAGCCGGCACGTCTCGTGGCGTCATGAAAACACGGGATGTTTGGTATATTGCTTTATCTGAAAATGGAATCACAGGAATTGGCGAATGCGCACCATTACCTGGATTGAGTTTGGATTTAATAGACCCCACTTTAATTCTCCCCTATGACAGGGGAGAAAATAAAAAGAAGCCATCAAAACAATTGAATTCCCCCTTTAATAGGGGGAACACAAGGGGGTTTGAAAAATGGAATAATATTCAATTTATTTATGAATCCAAACTGGATGAAGTGTGCACAAACCCAAAATTATTTATTAATGATCTTTCAATTTTAAAGGATTTTCCATCCATCCGATTCGGATTAGAAATGGCTTATTTGGATTTAAAAAATGGTGGTGGACAAAATTTTTTTGGTTCATTTGAACCTATAAAAATAAATGGTTTAATCTGGATGGGCGATCCAGATTTTATGATGAATCAATTAGAACAAAAATTGGATGAAGGATGGCAATGTATTAAAGTCAAAATTGGGGCTATTGATTTTGATGATGAAATTAAAATTTTGCAATCAATTCGCAATCGATTCGGTAAAAATAAATTAGAACTCCGAGTGGATGCCAATGGTGCCTTCACCAAAAATGATGTAAAAGAAAAATTAGAACAATTATCAAAATTTGACCTTCATTCAATAGAACAACCGATTCAGCCGGGACAATGGGAATTGTTATCAGATTTGTGTAAAACATCACCAATTCCCATCGCTTTGGATGAAGAATTGATTCCATTGATTGAAGAGAAAGATCGAATCGAAATGTTGGATAAAGTGAATCCAGAATATCTTGTTTTAAAGCCTAGTTTATTGGGTGGATTTGCTGAAACTGAAAAATGGATTTCTTTGGCGAAAGAGCGAAATATTGATTGGTGGATTACTTCCGCTTTGGAATCAAACATCGGACTCAATGCACTTTCTCAATGGACAGCCAAAATGAAACCCAAAGGATATCAAGGCTTGGGAACAGGGCAGTTGTTTACGAATAATATTCCATCGCCTTTAAAAGTAAAGCCCGGAAAACTCTCTAATGAAAAATTGCCAATATGGGATGATGTAAATCAATTTATTTCTGAATGGTATTCGCCCAATGATGAAATGAGTCTACAGACTTCAGGATCAACAGGGAAGCCCAAATCCATTTCCGTAAAAAAAGATTGGATGAAAAATTCCGCACAACTCACAGGAAATACATTCGAGCTCAAAGAAGGAGACACGGCTTTACTTTGTATGTCCATGAAATATGTGGCGGGAAAAATGATGGTTGTCCGTGCTTTGGAAATAGGTTTGGATTTGAAAGTGGTAGAACCGTCATCATCTCCGTTAAAAGATATTGACGATCAAATAGATTTCGCAGCAATGGTTCCATTGCAATTGGAAAATTCAATAAATGATTTAAACAAAGTAAAAACACTAATTGTGGGCGGCGGAACTGTAAACTGGAAATTGATAAAGAAACTTCAAAATGTTTCACCCCAAGTTTTTGAAACGTATGGCATGACAGAAACATTAACTAATGTGGCGATTAAACCACTGAACGGTCTAAACAAATCTGATTTGTTCCAGGCATTGGATAGGATTCATTTTAAAATTAATGAAAGAGATTGTTTGGTGATAAATGCGCCAATGTTGAGTCCAGAGTCAATTGTGACAAATGATATTATTGAATTGATAAATGACATATCATTTCGGTGGTTGGGGCGTTTCGATAATGTTATCAATTCCGGCGGGGTCAAGGTTATCCCTGAAGTGGTGGAAGCAAAACTCGCATCTTTTATTTTAGATAGGCGTTACTTCATTTCAGGTGTGCCCGATAAATCTTTGGGAGAAAAAGTTGTTTTATTAGTGGAGGGCAATGAAACGGAATTGTCTTTTCAGCATTTAGAAAAATATGAGCGACCGAAAGAAATTTATTTTATTCCTGAATTTGTGGAAACGGAATCGGGGAAAGTCAATCGAATGGGAACATTTAAAATGAAGAAACTTTGCGGAAGTTTTTAGACTTCCGCAAAGTTAGAATAATAATACACCGGCAAGTCGTCAAAACCACAATTTTAATTCCTAAACTAAAGCTGGGGAATTGATAATGTATTAATCTCTTTTATTCACTAGCACTAAGAACTAATACAAGTACAGTAAGCGTCCCGATTCCGGCGCCCATACTAAATTTGCCTTTTCTAGTTTTTTTCACATAGGACTTGTATCCATCTTCAAAATTTCTTCTTTGAGCTATGTCTAAATTGGCTGTATGGCGGTGAGGGACTTCAGCATCTAGACTTGAAACTATAAGGTAGCCAAGTCCCCAACCAATTAGACCAAGTAATAGACCGCTTGCTACTCCTCCACCCATCGCACCCCCATTCTATAACCCAAAAAATGTTTTTCAAAGATATTTAAGAACGGTCATTAATTTACGTAATTCTGTTTATTCTCATAAATGAACAAATATTTAATTCTTTATACATTTCAGTAATAGATTCCCCAGCAAGCACGTATAATTAATCAATAGAACATCATAAATACACGTGTATTTATGATGATAGTGTAGCACTTCCCTCGATAATAATTAAACTGCTATAGGTTGACAATAAATCCTCTATAAACTCTGATGGCCCAAAATCTCAAGGTTGCTAAGCATTAAAATAATTCTCATATTATTTGGGAAATAAAACACGTGTGTGTTAACTTGAGAGTATAGCTGTCAAATGAATTTGAATTAATGATTACGCAGTAGTATTAATAATGGCATTCACAATTAAAGATATTGCAAAGCTCGCCGGTGTTTCCCATCCGGTTGTTTCTCGTGCATTACGAGGGCAACCTGGGGTTGCGAAAAAAACAGTTGAGCGAATCAAGAAAATTGCAGACGAATTGGGTTATGAGCCCAATGTTGCTGCCCAAAGTCTGAAGACAGGATCATCCCATACTATTGGTATAATAGTTCCAGATATTTCGATTCCTTACTATGCTTCAATTTGTAGTTATGTCGAAAGAAAGGCATTGGAAAAAAATTATTATTTAATTATGTGTAGTTCTATCCGCGATCCTCTTTTAGAGGATAAATTAATTCAAACTCTGTTGAATCGTCAGATTTCTGGTCTAATTATTGCATCTCGCTCCCCACACAGTAACAAAATTTCCAGCTTAAAAAACAAAGGAGTACCGTTTGTTTTATTAGATAGATATATGAAACATATCAAAAGTAGCTATGTGGTATCAGATAATGAAAAAGGTAGCCAGGAATTGACAGAATACCTCATTGGAAAGGGACATGAAAAAATAGCATATTTTTCGCGGCTTGGAGAAGAAATTACTTCCATTAAAGAACGGGAATTAGGCTATGAAAAAGCACTGAATAAACATGGTATACCAAAAGATAGAAACCTTATTCGCACAATTGATCTGAATAATTTAGAAGAAACAATAAGAGAAAATTTAGAAGATATTATAACCAATAAATTAGCTACAGCCATCTACTCCGGCGATAGTGGAATAACCATGCGCATTTATAAATATCTTGAAGAAATGAAAGTAAAGATACCAGATGAAATTGCTCTTGTAAGCTTTGATAATATTCATGTGTTTGAATTATTAAATCCACCAATTACTGCAATGGCTCAAAATGAAGAACAACTCGGATATGAGACTGCTCGAATTTTGTTAGATCATCTTGAAGATAAGGATGCATCCATTGAGTGCGTCAAGATTCCAACGCTGTTGATTGAACGTCACTCGGCTTAAAATAAATATATTTTATTTTTTAGATTATATGATTTCCTTCAAAGAAAATATTATATCTATTAAAATGTTAACCATTCTTCTTTTTAGTCTTTCGTTTTCTGGAAATTTATATGGAAAGACAACAATTGAATCACGGCCAAATATCCTTTTTATTATGTCTGATGATCACACTTCTCAAGCGTGGGGAATCTATGACGGTATTCTTAAGGATTATGTAAAAGTAGATAATATCAAGCGACTTGCTTCGGAAGGTGCCGTTCTTGATAATGTATTTTGTACCAATTCAATTTGTTCGCCCAGCCGAGCAGCGATTCTTACAAGCCAATATAGCCATAAAAACAAGGTGTATACACTTAGGGAGCCTTTGCAGGATGGGAGCAAGAATATTGCGGGCATCCTCAGAGAAAACGGATATGAGACTGCCGTAATCGGGAAATGGCACCTCGTAAAAGAACCAGAAGGATTTGATCATTATAATGTGTTGCCGGGACAGGGTGTTTATCATAATCCTGTTTTAAAGTCCAAAGAAAACTGGCAGGATGGATATAAGGGTGGAAAAAAATATAGTGGATTTTCAGCTGATGTAATTACCAATTTGACCATCGATTGGCTATCCAAAAGGAAGGAAGAAAAACCATTCCTCATGATGACTCATTTTAAGGCAACTCATGAGCCATTTGATTTTCCACAACGACATAAAGATTTATATCGAAATGTGGAAATCCCTGAACCGGAATCACTCTATGACTTTTCACCAAAAACTACTGGCCGAACATTTAAAGGGCAAAAGCTAGAAATCCTTGGCGGACGAATGGTGCAGGCGACAATTGATCCAGAAAATTTTTGGACATCTTATCCTGATCTTCCTTTTTCTTTAGATGGTTTAGACTCGATTGCCGCTCGAAAAAAGATATATCAAAAATATGTGAAGGATTTTATGCGCTGTGGCGCCGCCATTGATGACAATATTGGGCGGCTATTGGATTATCTCGAAGAATCTGGATTGGCTGAAAATACAGTTGTTATTTATACTGCTGATCAAGGATATTTCCTCGGAGAACATGGGTTCTTTGACAAGCGACTTATTTATGAAGAATCACTTCGAATGCCATTTGTGATTCGTTATCCGAAGGAGATAAAAGGCGGTACTCGCATCAATGATATCATTCTGAATATTGACTTCCCAGCGCTCATGGCGGACTATGCTGGTGTCGAAATTCCTGATAATTGGCAAGGGAATAGTTTTCGAAATAATCTGATGGAAAAGACTCCTAAAGATTGGCGAAATAATATGTATTACAGATATTGGCTTCATCGCACAGAGCGACCGGGCCATTTCGGGATTAGGGATGAACGCTATAAACTAGCATTCTTTTATGGACAACCATTGGGGATGAAGGGTGCCATGAAGGAATCGACTATTCCTACATGGGAATTTTTTGATTTGAAAACAGATCCGAAAGAAATCCGAAATGCTTATAATAATCCCCAATATGCAGATATCATACAGTCCATGAAAAATGAATTAATAAATCTGCGAAAAGAACTGGGTGACATGGATGAACAAAGTCCTGTAATGCAGGATATATTCAAAAAGCACTGGAACTAATTTGAGCACAATCATACCAAAAAAATATGTTCCGGTTAAAGAAAAAATTGGTTATAGTTTAGGTGATGTGGCGTCAGTTCTTTACTGGCAAACCATTTCATTGTATCTCTTATATTTTTATACGGATGTTTTTGGCATTACCGCCGCCGCTGCGGGAACTATGATTCTTGTGGCACGAATTTGGGATGGTATTAATGATCCACTAATGGGAATGTTGGCTGATCGAACAAAAACAAAATGGGGGCGATTTCGTCCCTATTTGATATGGATGTCCATTCCGTTGGCAGTCATAGGTGTGTTTACATTTTCCGTTCCGGATTATGATTATGGGGGCAAACTCATTTACGCCTACATTACCTACATCCTGCTCATGACCTTATATACCGCCATCAATATACCATATTCATCTCTATTGGGTGTCATTTCACCCGATCGGGCAGAAAGAACCAGTGTATCCCAATTCAAGTACATTGGCGCCTATGTTGGTGGGCTGATTATTTCCGCTGCACTGCTTCCCATGACCATCTATCTTGGTTCAGGCGATGAAGCTCAGGGTTGGCAAACAAGTATGATAATTATAGGGGTAATGGCCATAGGATTATTTTTCCTCACTTTTGCTTCTACCAATGAACGGGTTCAGCCTATTCAAAGAGAACCTACCTCAATCAAAAGAGATTTGAAGGATTTATTAGCGAATCGAGAATGGTTTGTCCTTTTACTGGCAACATTGTTTCTATATTTGGTTACTTCCACGGGGATGGTGATTTCTACTTATTATTTTAAATATTACGTGGGGGATCAACTAATCAACTTCCCGGGGATCGAAGGATCTTTCGGGTTTGCGGAACTCACATCATTATTTAATTCTTTGGCCATGATCTTTAGTATCATTGGAGTGCTTTGTGTAAAGTGGTTTGTGGATCGGTATGGAAAGAAAAAGACATTTGTTCTATCCTTGAGTGTGGGGGCTGGAACCATGTTACCCTATTATTTTTTAACACCGGAAAGTCTATGGCTCATCATGGTGCTGAAGATCATAAGCTCATTTGCATTGGGACCAATTTCTGTCATCCTTTGGGCCATGTATGCTGACACGGCAGATTTCAGCGAGTGGAAGACAGGAAGACGCGCCACTGGTTTGGTATTTTCTGCTTCAACCATGTCGCAAAAAATTGCATGGGCATTGGGTACAGCACTTTCAGGATGGCTCCTAACATCTATTGGCTTTGAACCAAATGTTGAGCAATCGGAACAAGTGATTGCCGGTATTAAGGCATTAATGAGTACCATCCCTGCTACTGCAGGATTGATATCAATAATAATGATTTTGTTTTACAAGTTAGATCGAAAAAAGATGAATAATATTGAACAAGAATTACAAGTAAGAAGAGGTGCAATTGATGAGTAAAGTTAATATTCCATGGGAAGATCGTCCTGAAGGGAATAATGATATTGTATGGCGGTATTCTCAGAATCCCGTAATCGGGCGTTATCATATTCCCAGTTCAAATAGCATTTTTAACAGTGCTGTTGTATCATTTGAAGATGGCTTTGCAGGTGTATTCCGTTGCGACAATAAAGCAGTGCAAATGAATATCCATGTTGGTTTCAGCAAGGATGGCCTCGATTGGGATATAAACAATAACCCAATCAAAATGAAGAATGGAAATTCAGACATGATCCATTCGGAATATAAATATGATCCACGAGTCGTATTCATTGAAGACCGTTATTGGATCACATGGTGCAACGGATACCACGGCCCAACAATTGGCGTTGCATATACATATGATTTTAAATCTTTTCATCAGTGTGAAAATGCCTTTCTTCCTTTCAATCGGAATGGTGTGTTATTTCCAGAAAAAGTGGATGGGAAATACGTGATGCTCAGCCGGCCAAGCGGTCCCGGTCATAATAATTATGGTGATATTTATCTCAGTTATAGTCCCGATATGAAATACTGGGGTGAACATCGCATTGTAATGAAAGTGGCTAATTGGAATGATTCGGGATGGCAGACAGCGAAGATTGGTGCAGGGACGGTCCCAATCAGAACGGATGCTGGTTGGCTCATGTTCTACCACGGTGTTTTGGAATCTTGTAATGGTTTTCGTTATGCCATGGGTGCCGCATTGCTGGATTTAGAAAGTCCTGATAAAGTATTGTATCGTTCTAAATCCTATTTGCTCGGTCCGGCAGTGGATTATGAATTAATGGGCGACGTACCAAATGTGGTATTTCCTGTAGCCTCTCTCCACGATGATGATGGAAAGGTTGCCATTTATTATGGCGCAGCCGATACAGTCACAGCTATGGCTTTTTGCAAGATAGATGAGGTAATTGCGTTCTTAAAAGACAATTCACTTTAATTAGAGAATCAATCCATGAAAAAATTATTTCCAATAATATTTTTGATACTCGCATTAATTGGATGCTCAAAATCAGGTTCATCTAACAATAAATATGTAGATCCATTTATTGGCACCGGTGGCCATGGGCATACTTATCCTGGCGCAACAGTGCCTTTTGGAATGGTTCAACTCAGCCCTGATAATGGTACACAAGGGTGGGATTGGTGTTCAGGATATCATACCACAGATAGTGTTATTGTTGGTTTCAGCCACACGCATCTTAGTGGTACAGGGATTGGGGACCTCTATGATATTTCAATAATGCCCCATGTTGGTGATGCAGACCTCACACAAATTGTTGGTGATTATAAAGAATTGAATTATAGTTCAACATTTTCTCATGATAACGAATCAGCTGAACCGGGTTATTATTCAGTTCTCCTTGATAAAGGTAAAATACAAGTGGAACTCACAGCCACTGAGCGAACGGGGTTCCATCGCTATATTTATGGTGATGATGGCAATGCCCAAATTGTTTTGGATTTAGGCTATGCTCAGAATTGGGATCGTACCATGGATACCCAATTGAACATTGAAAATGACAAACTCATCACTGGATACCGTTTCTCCAAAGGCTGGGCTAATGATCAAAAAGTATTTTTCGCGATACAATTTTCAAAATCAATTGTGAATGAATCTACCATTAAAGACGAAATTAAAGTTTTGGATGGTAAAGGGATAGAGAAGCCTGTTAAAAGATCTAAAGCCAAATTTAATTTTAATCTATCGGGTGACCGAGAATTATTGGTAAAAGTTGGTATCTCATCCGCCAGCATTGAGGGTGCGATAAAGGGTATCGAGGAAGAAAACCCAAGTTGGGATTTTGATGCCATTAATAAAGACGCTTCCGAAAAGTGGGCGACTCAATTAAACAAGATTGATGTTGTTTCAGATGATAAAAATATAAAGAATATATTTTATACAGCCCTTTACCATGTGAATCTAGCGCCAATCATTTTTTCTGATCTGAATGGCCAATACAAAGGGCCTGATGGCAAAACCGCTACTGTAAAAAATAGAACGCAATATACTGTTTTTTCGCTGTGGGATACATTTCGGGCTTACCATCCATTGGTGACAATCACTCATGAGGAGATGATTCCTGATTTTATTAATTCCATGTTGGCCCATTATGATAAATATGGATTGCTTCCCGTTTGGGAATTGACAGGAAATGAAACCAATACAATGACTGGTTATCATGCTATTCCGGTTATCGCCGATGCCATAGAAAAAGGGGTTGGTGGTTTTGATTATGAACGGGCTTATGAAGCGATGAAGTCCAGCGGTATGCAGGATATTCGAGATGTAGATGCTTATAAGAAATATGGTTTTATTCCCACCAATCTTGGACGAAAGAATGGTAACCAGTCCGTAACAAACACGCTGGAATATGCTTATGATGATTGGTGCATTGCACAAGTGGCAGTAAAATTGGGGAAGCAAAAAGATTATGAATATTTCTCAAACCGTGCGAAATCGTATACCCAGTTATTCGATGCGAAGACCGGTTTCATGCGCGGAAAAAATATTGATGGTTCCTGGCGTTCTCCATTCGACCCATTTCATGTAGACCATTTTGATTCAGATTATACCGAGGGCAATGCATGGCAATACATTTGGTTTACGCCTCACGACCCCCAAGGATTGATTAATTTATTTGGCTCTAGAGAAGCTTTTATTGCAAAGTTGGATACACTGTTTACCGTTGATTCTGAATTACGTGGTAAAAATGTTTCTCCTGATGTATCGGGTTTGATTGGGCAATATGCCCATGGCAATGAACCAAGTCACCATATTGCTTATTTATATAATTATGCAGGCGTTCCATGGAAGACACAGCGTATGGTTCGAAAGATTTTATCGGAACAATACCGTGATGAGCCGGATGGCCTTAGCGGGAATGAAGATTGTGGACAAATGTCTGCTTGGTACGTTCTGAGTGCTATGGGGTTTTATCCCGTCAATCCCGCCAATGGGATTTATGTAATTGGAAGTCCATTATTTAAAAATATGGCCATTGATGTGGGGGGAGGGAAAATGTTTAGTATTATTGCTGAAAATAATAATGATAAAAACATTTATATACAATCTGCTTCCCTAAATGGTGCCCAATTAAATCATTCTTTCATCCGCCATGGTGATATAAAAGCAGGCGGTGAGTTGAAATTCATAATGGGTCCCGAACCTAATAAAACACTGTGGAATTCACATGAAAGTGTACCGCCCTCTATGTCCAGCTCAGTTCAGCTAAGTAGATGACCGTCTAGTTAATTCATGCGCCCTCAATTATTCCTTAGAAAAACTACTTATTTATTTATGATAGCAGTTTTTGGAATGATAATTATTTCTTGTAATAAATCGACAGAAAAATATCCGAATATAGTTTATATCCTAGCAGATGATATGGGCTATGGAGACGTGAGCGCCTTGAATGAGAATTCGAAAATTCAAACTAAGTATATTGATCAACTGGCAAAAGAAGGCATCTCTTTCACGGACGCTCATAGTGGATCTTCTGTGTGTACTCCTACTCGTTATGGCATTCTTACGGGAAGATACTCTTGGCGATCCATCCTAAAAAAAGGCGTCACATGGAGTTACGATAAACATGTAATCAATCCAGACCGGATGACGGTTGCATCGATGCTTAAGAGCAAGGGATATAAAACTGGCGCCGTTGGGAAATGGCATTTGGGGTTGGACTGGGACAAGGATGAGAGTGGTATTGTGAATCTAAAAGGGCCTATTAAAAATGGTCCCAACGAATTGGGATTTGAATATTTTTATGGCATCGCCGCTTCATTGGATATTCCTCCATATGTTTATATTCAAAATGACTACGCTACAGCTACTGAGATTGATACAATCGAAAAAAATGATGGTATGGGTTTTTGGCGAAGAGGACCGATTGGCAATGATTTTAAGCACGAGGACGTCTTGCCTCAATTGACAAAAAAAGCAATTTCCTTTATTAATGAAAGCGCTCCAAGTGATAATCCCTTTTTTCTATATTTTCCTCTTCCGGCGCCTCATACACCGATTCTCCCCTCCAATCAATTTGTCGGCAAAAGCGGCACCAATGCCTATGGTGATTTTGTCCTTATGGTAGATGATGTTGTGGGGCAAGTGATGGATGCCCTTAAAGATAATGGAATTGAAGACAATACACTCATTATCTTCACCAGTGATAATGGCTGTTCGCCCATGGCCAATTTTAAAGAATTGGATGAATTGGGTCATAATCCCAGCCATGTTTTTCGTGGACATAAAGCAGATATATTTGATGGGGGCCACCGGATTCCTTTTATTGTCCGTTGGCCGGAAAAGATAAATCATTCCCAACAATCAGATGAAACTATTTGCCTTGTCGATTTTATGGCAACTTGTGCTTCCATTGTTGATTATGAAATTGCTGACAATTCAGCCGAGGATAGTTATAATATAATGCCAGCTTTAATGGGTAAATTAACAAATAACTCAATTCGGGAAGCTACCGTACACCATTCCGAACATGGAGATTTTTCAATTCGACGGGATAAATGGAAATTAAACTTTTGTCCTGGTTCGGGTGGATGGAGTTTTCCTACACCAAATATGGCTAGGAATATGGATATACCACCGATCCAGCTTTATGATATGGAAAATGACCCGAAAGAATCAAATAATTTAGCGAGTAAGAATCCTGAGATTGTTAAACACTTAACAGCCCTAATGACAAAATATATTAAAGACGGCAGAAGTACACCTGGGAACGCCCAGCAGAATGAAGGTGAAACACCATTCCTGCCGGAAGGATATCACGCCTTTGTGAATCAATAATGGTTAATTAATGAATCTAAAAATAATCAATTCAATATTTCTATTGGGCCTTTTTTGGGTATCATCTTGTGCTAAGGAAACACCACCCAATATTGTGCTAATTTTTACCGATGATCAGGGATATGCGGATGTGGGTATTTACGGTGCCAAGGGATACAAAACTCCAAACCTAGATCAAATGGCAGCCGAAGGAATGCGATTTACAGATTTTCATGTATCTCAAGCTGTGTGCAGCGCGTCTCGTGCTGCCTTACTTACGGGATGTTATTCTGAACGGGTTTCTGTGCAAGGCGCATATAACCATACGTCTCGTGCTGGACTTAATCCGGATGAAGAAACGATTGCTGAAATTCTTAAAAAAGAGGGATATGCAACAGGCATTTTCGGAAAATGGCATTTGGGCCATCATGAAAAATTTCTCCCTCTCCAACAGGGATTTGATGAATATCTAGGGTTACCTTATTCCAATGATATGTGGCCGGTCCATTATGATGGAACATCCTTGATCAATGCAAAACATACTAAAAGTTTTTATCCCGTTTTGCCCCTTATAGAGGATAATAAAAAAATAGGTGAGATTCGCACTCTTGAAGATCAAGGGACTTTAACAACGCGATATACTGAACGTGCTGTATCTTTTATTAAGAAAAATAAGGATAATCCATTTTTTCTTTATTTGCCACATTCAATGCCCCATGTACCTTTGGGTGTCTCTGATAAGTTTAAAGGAAAAAGCGAACAGGGGATGTATGGCGATGTGATGATGGAAATCGATTGGTCCGTAGGCGAAATCCTAAAAGCACTCAAAGACAATGGTCTTGATGAAAATACATTGGTTGTTTTTACCAGTGATAATGGTCCATGGATGAATTATGGGAAACACGCTGGTTCAGCATTGCCGCTTCGTGAAGGTAAAGGTGCCATGTGGGAAGGGGGCGCTCGTGTCCCTGTAATAATGCGTTGGCCTGGCAAAATTCCCCAAGGTATTATTTCTGACCAACTGGCGGCAACTATTGATATTCTGCCAACAATTGCAGATATCACTGGAGCAGATCTCCCAGAGAAAAAGATTGATGGATTAAGTTTTAAATCACATTTGTTGGGTAACTCTGACAAAACACCAAGGAACAATTATAATTATTATTACGCAGGTGAATTGGTGGCGGTGCGTCAGGGAAAATGGAAATTGACTTTTCCCCATGAATATCGTTCTTATCTTGGGGTTGAACCGGGGAAAGATGGTTTTCCCGGGAAGTATGCCAAGGGTAAGGCAGGCATTGAATTATACAATCTTGAAAATGATATTAGTGAATCCAATAATGTGGCGAATCAACACCCGGATATTGTTTCGCGGTTAAAAGCATTCGGCCAAAATACTCGACAAGAATTGGGAGATCGATTGACCCAAACGAAGGGGAATGGTGTGCGTCCACCGGGACGGTTGGATCCTGAAAGACCACCGGAAGAAAGAAATGTGAAGCACAAGGGAATTGGGAAAAATATCACAATTAAAAATGCTTTCAGCACCAGATATACGGCAGGTGGAAAAAATGCTACTATAGATGGCTTAAGGGGATCACTCAATTTTCGAGATGAAATTTGGCAGGGTTATCAATCAGTTGATTTTGAAGCTATTTTAGATCTCGGAAAAATGATGCCAATCAATGAAGTGAGTATCAGTTTTCTTCAAAATCAGAGTTCATGGATATTTTTTCCGAAAGAAGTAAAAATTGAAATTTCTAAAAATGGACAATCTTTTGAAGTGATTAAAAATGAACTGCTTAGTACTGAAATCTCTCTTTCCCATGAAATCAAAGAAATCTTAGTGTCAAATTCAAGTTTGGTAAAATTTATCAAGGTAACGGCAAAAAACGTATCTATCTGTCCTGAATGGCATCCCGGGTCTGGTGGGAAGGCTTGGCTTTTTTTGGATGAAATAGTTGTTAAATAATCGAGAAAAAATGAAAAAAATATTAATAATTAGTATAGTGGTAGTGACCGCATTTGGTTTTCGTAATTCTATTGGGAAAAATATAGGGAAGGATATTTCAATTATTCCAAAGCCTCAACAAATGGTAAAGAATGCGTACTATTTTAAGCTGAATAAACAGACAAAGATTATAGTTCCAAATGATAAAGACGTATCAGATATTGGTCAAATATTATCGGATTATTTATCGCCGGCCACTGGATTTAATTTCGCAGTTGAAGTGATGAATAAAGAAAAAAATTACAATGCTATTCAATTGGCCATTGTGACAACCCCTGATACTTTAGGAAGGGAAGGATACATTCTTTCTGTGGGGAAAAATGGAATAACCCTTAAAGCGAATCAACCAACAGGGCTTTTCAGGGGTATTCAAACTATTAGGCAATTGCTGCCCACAGAAATTGAAAATATATCTTCAAGAAATTCTAGATGGAATATTCCCAGTGTGGAAATTGTAGACAAACCACGATTCCCTTGGCGTGGAATGCTGTTGGATTGCGGCCGTCATTTTATGGAAAAAGATTTCATAAAACGCTACATTGACCTTTTGGCTTATCATAAAATGAATACACTTCATTGGCATTTAACAGAAGACCAAGGATGGCGGATTGAAATAAAAAAATATCCAAAACTGACCGAAGTTGGCGCTTGGCGAACCCAGCCCGATGGCTCAAATTATGGTGGATATTATACCCAAGACGATGTGAAAGAAATTGTTGCTTACGCACAATCCCGTCACATTAATGTTATCCCCGAGATCGAACTCCCTGGTCACTCAAGAGCCGCCCTTGCAGCTTACCCTCAATTTTCATGCACAGGTGGGCCCTTCGAAGTGGCGTCCATTTGGGGTGTGCATAAGGATGTCTATTGTGCTGGGAATGATCAAACATTTTCATTTATTGAAGATATTCTCTCAGAAGTCATTGACCTATTTCCAGGAAAATATATCCATATTGGTGGTGATGAGAGCCCCAAAGATCGATGGCAAGATTGTCCTAAATGCCAAGCGCGGATAAAGAATGAAGGTCTTACAGATGAACATGAACTGCAAAGCTACTTCATTAAACGAATTGAAAAATTTTTAAATTCAAAAGGCCGACAAGTAATTGGATGGGATGAAATCCTAGAAGGTGGATTGGCTCCTGGCGCTACAGTGCAATCCTGGCGCGGTATTGAAGGGGGAATTGCGGCGGCAAAACAGGGGCATGATGTCATCATGTCGCCCACCTCCCATGCATACTTCGATTATGATGTTTCTACAACGGATTTACGCCAAGTTTATACTTTTAACCCAATCCCCAAAGAACTAACATTAGAAGAATCAAAACATGTTCTCGGTGGCGAGTGCAATATGTGGACTGAACGGGCGCCCCAAGAATTGGTAGACAGTAAAATGTTTCCACGTATGTTGGCGATGGCAGAAGTGCTATGGTCAGATCCAAATGGCCGAGATTATGAAGAATTTTATGATCGTGTAGAAACACATTATGAAAGACTAGATTATTTAGGTGTTACTTATGGTTCTGTTGCTCGACCCATTTTTATTCGGCCATCTTTTGATATTAAGACAAAACAAATATTTGTTAATATTGAAACTGGAGAGCGTGGGTTGAGTATTCGATATACAACTGATAGTAATGAACCCACAATTCTCTCCAAAAGATTTAAAAATCGGATAACAGTAAAAGAGACGACAACCCTTAAATCGGCTGCTTTTAAAAATGGTCGTCAATATGGGTCAACTGTTACACAGAAAATTGATCATCATTTGGGAGTGGGAAGCCCCATCTCACTCAAAAATATATATTCTTCAAAATATTCAGGTACCGGTGAATATGGTTCCTTGGATGGTATAAGAGGATCAACCAATTTTAGGGACGGCACCTGGCAGGGGTTTGAATATTCAGATTTTAATGCTGTAATTGACCTGGGGATTGAAAAGGAATTGAATTCTATTGAAGCACGATTCCTTCAAAATAATAATTCATGGATATTTATGCCAAAGGCAGTTGAATTTGCTCTTTCCACCGATGGTAAATATTTTGATACAGTCTATATTGATCATAATGATATTTCACCAAAAACAACAGAAGCAGTGTTAAAAGACTTCAAAACAAAAATGAATGGCCGAAAAGCTCGTTACGTTAGGGTCCATGCCAAAAATCGTGGCACTTGCCCAGAGTGGCATCCCGGAGCGGGTGGTAAAGCTTGGCTTTTTGTGGATGAGATTGTAATTAGATAAAATGACAAAAAACAAATACCTTTTTCCATTTATAGCACTTACTTCACTCTTCTTTTTGTGGGGTTTTATAACTGTTTTAGTAGATTTTTTAATCCCCAGATTAAAAGAGATTTTTACCCTTACTTATTTTCAAGCTGGGCTAGTGCAGTTCGCTTTTTTTATGGCTTACTTTTTACTCTCTATTCCGGCAGGGTTTATCCTTTCCAAAATTGGGTATAAAAAAGGAATCATTTTAGGCTTACTTACCATGGCCTTGGGGTGTTTCTTATTTTATCCTGCTGCTGAATTCCGAACATTCAGTATTTTTTTAATGGCTTATTTTATTTTGGCTGGAGGAATGACTATTTTACAAGTGGCTGCCAATCCTTTTGTAGCAGTTTTAGGAGATGCTAATGGAGCATCAAGCCGACTGAATTTAGCACAAGCATTCAATTCCTTAGGAACAGCAATTGCTCCTGCAATTGGAGCTTCCTTTTTATTGAGCGATACCATTAAATCATCAACAGAAATTAACCTGCTAAGCGAGTTAGAAAAAACCGCCTACTATTTATCAGAAGCAGTGGCAGTACAATCTCCATTTGTATTACTTTCAATGTCCATTCTTGCTTTAGCGGTACTCTTTGCATTTGTAAAGTTACCAACCGTAATAAAAGCGGTAAGCAATAGTGGCTACCGAGAGGTACTCAAAAACAAAGTATTAGTAATGGGCGCTTTTGCTATTTTGGTATATGTTGGTGCAGAAGTTGCGATAGGCAGTTATTTGGTAAATTATTTTATAGATATGGATATGCACACCATCATACAAAGCACGCCTTGGATGAACATTATAGCAAGCAATATCCTAAATACCAATTTAGTTTCTCTAGACAAAAGAGCTATTGTAGGAGCATTTGTCACTTTTTATTGGAGTGGTGCCATGATTGGGAGATTCATTGGAGCCTACTTAACCAAGATTTTTTCTCCATCAAAAGTACTTTCCTTTTTTGCGATTGGAGCGCTTCTACTAATTATTACCTCCATGAATACAGTTGGGATAATTTCTATGTGGAGCATTCTTGCGGTTGGTCTATTCAACTCCATTATGTTTCCAACAATTTTTACTTTGTCCATTAAAGATGTTGGAGAATTAAAACCTCAAGCATCAGGGATATTATGTACTATGATTGTTGGAGGTGCAATCATTCCTCCATTATATGGTTTTTGTACGGACTTAGCAGGATTTAAAATTGCCTTTTTATTACTGCTTATTTGTTACGGTTATATCTATTATTTTGCCAAATCCACTTCAAAAAATTTAGCCTAATATTATCATATTTATCGACGAAGTGGGGGACATAGTTATGGGTAATCAGTGCCTGAAACAATCGGTTCAATTCTATCCCGGACATGAATGCTAAATAACATGCCAGCCTCCCATTCGCATCAACCTTATGTGACTCATGTGGTGCGGTTTGTCCTGTTAAAATTGATTTGGATAAACAATTGTATAAATGGCAACAGATTATAATTCAAAAGAGATTTGCCCAAAAGAAGTTTCCGGGATTGGTTTTTGATAAATGGAAACAGAAAGAATGACTGATAGATATCCCGATATTAAAATGATTTATTCTTGTGTTGGTAGTCTTGGATCAAAAAGAATAACACCAGAAACAATATCTAATCCCCACAATCTTAATTCACCGGAATTGGCAGTTGTTGATGGATTATTCGGTGTGGCTGAAAATGTAGCAATATGGGTAACGGTAGAACAATCGGGTCATCGCGTCTTATCATTTATTGCGAAATATTTAGTCATTTTATTGGAGCGAGAATCTATCGTAACTGACATGCATGAGGCGTATGGTAATATTGATTTAAATCAAGTGCCCTATGGCACTTTTATCTCCGGCCCGTCAAAGACTGCAGACATAGAACATGAGCCAGTAATGGGCGCTCAAGGTGCAAGGTCTCACACGGAGGTATTAACCTAAGGTTTTCCATGAAAAAAGTTGTTATTATTTGGTTCAGTTTGATCCTTTATTCCTGCAATAAGGAAATTAACCCACCCAACATCGTCCTCTTCTTGGTAGATGACTTGGGTTGGCAGGATACGTCCGTTCCATTCTGGAGTGACACCACCCATTTTAACAAAAGATACAATACCCCCAATATGGAGCGGTTGGCGAAAGAAGGGATGAAATTCACCCAAGCCTATGCTACTAGTGTTTGTTCACCCACTCGCGTGAGCTTAATGACAGGCATGAATACAGCTCGGCATCGGGTGACGAATTGGACACTCCAAAAGGATAAGATTCAACCGATGGAGGTGAACCATCTAGACCTTGATTTCCCAAGGTGGAATATGAACGGGATCACGCCTGACTCTTCCATAAAAAATGCAATCCATGCAACTACATTACCCTCAATCCTTAAAGAAAATGGTTATAAAACAATCCATGTTGGTAAAGCCCATTTTGGTGCCATTGGTACACCTGCGGCAGATCCATTAAATATCGGTTTCGATGTAAATATTGCTGGCCATGCAGCAGGCGGTCCCGGGAGTTATCATGGTAAACGAAATTTCAGCGCTGAATGGCGGGGAGGCACCAACACCTGGGATGTGCCTGGACTTGAGAAATACCATGGTTCAGAAACAAACCTTACTGAAGCGTTAACAATGGAAGCCATAGATGTAATGGACAATGCTTATGAATCCAAACAACCATTCTTTTTATATATGTCCCATTATACGGTTCACACCCCAATTGAATCGGATGACCGGTTTCTTCATAAATATATTGATCAAGGACTGCACCCCACGGAAGCAAAATATGCATCCATGGTGGAAAGTATGGACCAAAGTTTAGGTGACCTCATGGATTACCTTGAGGATAAAAATCTTGTTCAAAATACGATTATTATTTTTATGTCGGATAACGGTGGCCTAAGTGCTGTCGCTCGTGGTGGGGAAAAGCATTCCCATAATTATCCACTTTCCAGTGGAAAAGGATCAGCTAGAGAAGGGGGCATCCGTGAGCCCATGATTGTGAAATGGCCTGGAGTGGTTGACGCGGGATCTACCAGTCATAATTATTTAATTATTGAAGATTTTTTTCCAACCATTTTATTTATGGCGGGGATCAAGAATTTCGAAACAGTTCAACCTATAGATGGACAAAGTTTTATACCAATGCTGAAACAAATTGTTACAACATCAACTGATCGACCTTTGGTCTGGCATTATCCAAATGAATGGGGACCCTCCGGACCAGGGATTGGTGCAACCAGCACAATTCGGAAAGGGGATTGGAAAATGATTTATTATCATTTGGATCAGAGCTTTGAATTATTCAACCTGAAAGCCGATATTAGCGAAACAGATAATTTGATGGAAAAAGAACCGGAAAAGTTGAAAGAATTGGCTAAAGAGTTAACCGATTATTTGATTAATGTAGATGCACAAATGCCATCACATAAGAAAACAGGTATACAAATTCCATTCCCATTAGAAATCCTATCAAATAATAAGAAAACAATACAATTATGAAAAAAATATTTATTCTGTTTTTGTCCATTTGTGCTTTTGCCCAAAACGAAAAGCCAAAGTTGGCAAATGGAATTACATTATACCAAGATTTATTTAATACTTCCATGGTTGAAGGTGTTGCTTGTTATCGAATTCCTGCTATTGTTACGGCACCAAATGGTGATTTGATTGTAGCCATTGATGAGCGCGTTCCATCTTGTGCAGATTTGAGGGGAAGTGACGATATCAATATCGTTGCACGAAGGAGTAGCGATAATGGAAAAACTTGGTCCAAGGTTGAAACAGTAGTTGATTTTTCTCTTGGGCTATCCGCTTCTGATCCTTCAATGATCGTTGATAAGGTTACAGGTGAAATATTTTTATTCTATAATTACATGGACTTTGAGAATGAAAAGGACATCTATTATTTGCATGTGGTAAAAAGTAAAGATAATGGAACATCCTGGGGTGAACCTGTAGATATTACATCTCAAATCACCAAGCCGGAATGGCACCACGATTTTAAGTTTATTACTTCTGGTCGCGGTATCCAAACTCGCTCGGGAAAACTGCTCCATACAATCGTAAACTTGAAAAATGGACTTCATGTTTTTGGTAGTGATGACCATGGTAAATCTTGGTATTTGATCGATACGGCGATCCTGCCAGGTGACGAATCTAAGATTGTTGAATTAGAGGATGGTCGATGGATGATTAATTCTCGTGTAAATAAATCTGGTATACGCTATTCACATATTTCCGCTGATAAAGGAAAAACTTGGACTTCAAAAGCAGAACGTGAACTTATTGATCCCGGGTGTAACGGAAGTATTATTCGTTACACTTCGATTAGTGATAGTTATAAAAAGAACCGATTATTGTTCTCCAACGCAAAAATGACAAAGGGCCGAAAAAATTTGACTGTAAGGATGAGCTATGATGAAGGAGAGACTTGGACTGAAGGAAAAACCATTTATCCAGGCGGATCGGCATATTCTTCTTTAACCGTTTTAGATAATGGTGACATAGGGCTTTTCTTTGAAAAAGATGATTATACTGAAAATGTATTTGTCAGTTTCTCATTAGAATGGCTCACCGATGGCGCGGATAAATATGTAAATCCCCAACAGCGTAAATATTCTAATCATTACTACAATCGAAAGGCGCTTTTTGAAAGTAAGCCCGATACAGAAAATGAAATCATATTTTTAGGAAACAGTATAACAGAAGGTGGGCATTGGTCGGAATTATTCCCGGATAAAAATGCAATTAACAGGGGAATTAGCGGCGATGTTACCGATGGCATTTTAAATCGACTAGAAGAAGTCACATCTTCTAACCCCCGAAAAATATTTTTAATGATTGGGACAAATGATTTAGCAAGGGGGAGAAGTGTCTCTTATGTTTCAAATCATTGTAGAAAAATCGTTGAAAATATTTTATCCGTATCAGGCGGAACAGAAATATATATCCAAAGTGTACTTCCTGTTAATCCAACAATTGGGGGAAAGTTTTCTGGACACAAGAGTAAGAAAAATGAAATTCTTGCTGTGAACAAAAATATAAAATCAATGGCCAAAGAATTGGGAGTTATATATATTAATCTTCACGGTCCATTCAGCAATTCTAGAGGATTCTTAAAACCTCAATATACCCATGATGGATTACATCTAAGTGACAAGGGATATTTGAAGTGGAAAAAAGTCATTCAAAAATATGTGAATAAGGATCAGAAGTAAGATTCAATGTTTATGAAAAAGATTATTTTACTATTATCTGTTTTTCTATTCAGCTGCCAAACTAAAATAGTTGCGCCGCCAGAACCGGTCTATCCTTTACCGTCCCAGAGGCAATTGAATTGGCAGGAATTAGAATTTTATGCATTCATCCATTTTAATATGAATACTTTTACCGATATGGAATGGGGTAGCGGTGGCGAAAGTCCTTCTCAATTTAATCCCACTAATTTGGATAGTCGTCAATGGGCAAAAACATTTAAAGATGCGGGAATGAGAGGCATCATCATTACGGCTAAACATCATGATGGTTTCTGTCTTTGGCCATCAAAATATACCGAACACTCCGTAAAAAATTCCCCATGGAGAAATGGTCAAGGTGACCTTATTCGCGAATTGGCGGATGCTTGTAAGGAATTCGGATTAAAGTTGGGCATTTATTATTCACCTTGGGACAGGAATCATGCTGACTATGGCAAACAGGAATATTTGACTTACATGCGCAATCAGTTGAATGAATTACTAACTAATTACGGTGATATTTTTGAAGTATGGTTTGACGGCGCCAATGGTGGTACAGGGTATTACGGTGGTGCTAACGAGGAGAGACGAGTAGATAAAAGGGGATATTACGATTGGGGAAAAACCTTTGCACTTGTTAGAGAACTTCAGCCTAATGCAGTCATTTTTGGTGATGCTGGACTGGATGTCCGATGGGTGGGAAATGAAAGAGGATTTGCCTATCCAACCACATGGTCCAATCTCATGCGGGATTCGGTTTATGCTGGTATGCCTGAATATTCAAAAATGTATTCGGCAGGGCAGGAGAATGGCTCCCATTGGGTACCAGCAGAGGTGGATGTATCCATCCGACCGGGATGGTATTACCACCCGGAGCAGGATGATAAAGTCAAATTATTGCCAAAGCTCATGGATATTTATTATGAATCTGTGGGACGGAATGGATCATTGTTGCTGAATTTCCCAGTAGATATACGTGGAATAGTTCATGAGAATGATGCGAAACAATTAAAGAAAATGGCTGAGCAAATTCGTAAAGATTTTGCGTTTGATTTAGTAAAAGGGAAAAATGTTTCCGCCACAAATTTTCGTGGGGATGGGTATGAACCTAAATTGGTAGTTGATGGTAAAAAAGACTCTTATTGGACAACAGAAGACAATGTTATTCAATCCAGTTTAACGATTGAATTCGAAGAAAAAACCACATTTAATCGATTTATGATTCAGGAATATATCCAACTCGGGCAGCGCGTGAAATCATTTTCAATTGAAGTCAAGAATGAAGTGGGATGGAAAGAAATCGATCGCCAGACAACGATTGGCTATAAACGAATTCTAAGATTTTCTGATGAAATAGGAACAGCTATTCGCATCAATATTTTTGATGCAAAGGCATGCCCCGCTATTTCGAATGTCGAAGTTTACCATGCGCCGGAATTAATCGATGAATAGAAAAAAAACAATATTAATCCTTTGGTCTCTTTTAGTTGCATTTTTTCACGTGTCTTGTATGAAGGGGCAAGCACCAAAACGACCCAATATCATTTTCATTATGACAGATGACCATTCCTACCAAACGTTGAGTGCGTATGATGATCGATTTATTCAAACTCCCAATCTAGATCGCATCGCCAAAGAGGGCGTTCTATTCATGAATAGTTTTGTAGCCAATTCAATCTGCGCCCCTAGTCGCGCCACCATTCTTACGGGTAAATATAGTCACAAAAATGGGCAATTGGATAACCGGACTCGTTTTGATAGTAGCCAGGTAACATTCCCAAAACTATTGCGCGACTCGGGGTATGAAACAGCTATTGTTGGGAAATGGCATTTACGCAGTGAGCCTACAGGGTTTGACCATTGGGAAGTATTGATTGGCCAAGGAGATTATTATAATTCCGATTTTATTAAGAATGGTGAACATAAAAGTTCTGAAGGTTACGTTACGGACGTTATTACTGATAAAAGTATCAATTGGCTAAAGAATCGAAATAAAGAAAAGCCATTTTCACTCCTTGTTCATCATAAGGCAACACACCGAATCTGGATGCCAGATACGGCCCTTTTTGATTTATTCAAAGGTGTTGATTTTGAAATCCCTGGAAACTTTTTTGATAATTATGAGGGTAGAGAAGCCGCCGCCGCCCATATTATGGGAATTGATAAAGACATGGATTTAGTCTATGATCTAAAAATGCTAGATGAGGGAGAGCTGCAAACCAAATATAGAAAATCCTATGAAAGGATTATTGCACAACTTTCACCAGTCCAGCGAAAAGCTTGGGATAATTATTATCAACCGATCCTTGATGAATTCAAAAATGCAGATTTAAAAGGGAAAGCGTTGGCCCTGTGGAAATACCAAAGGTATATGCAAGATTACCTTCAGTGTGTTCAATCGGTAGATAATAATGTGGGCAGATTATTGGACTATTTGGATGAAAGCGGTTTAGCTGAAAATACAATTGTTGTTTATACATCGGACCAAGGCTTTTACATGGGTGAACATGGTTGGTTCGATAAACGTTTTATGTATGAGGAATCTTTGCGAACTCCATTGCTTATGCGATTTCCCGATGAGTATGGTATCCGAGGCAGTAAGATAGCCCTAATGGTTCAAAATATTGATTATGCCCCCACCTTGCTCGATTACGCAGGCATTGAAATTCCTGAGGAGATGCAAGGCCTTTCAATGAAACCAATACTGGAGGGTGAATCAATCCAATGGCGCGATGCGATCTATTACCATTATTATGAATTTCCCAATGAGCATGGTGTTAAAATGCATTATGGGATTCGAACCGATCGATATAAACTGATTCATTTTTATGAAGATATTGACGTATGGGAGTTGTACGATTTGGAAAATGATCCAAGTGAAATGAAGAATATTTATAGTGATTCTGATTACATTGATATAATAAAAATGCTAAAAATAAAATTGAATGATTTGGAAAAAAACATTGGTGTAGATATTTAGAAGGAGAGAGAATGAAGCAGAAAATATTTTATCAATTAGCGGTGTTCCAAATTTTGTTCACTGGTTTAACCGGACAAAATAACGATGGTTGGAAACCATTATTTGACGGTGTGAGTTTGGATGGTTGGAATCAAAAAGGCGGGCAGGCTATTTATGAAGTGAATGATAAAATGATTGTGGGTAAGACTGTAGCCAATTCACCTAATAGTTTTCTCTGCTCGAATGAAACTTATTCCGATTTTATCCTGGAGTATGAGGTATTTGTGGATGCTGAACTTAATTCCGGCGTTCAGATTCGCAGCAACAGTTTTGAGAATTACCGTAATGGAAGGGTGCATGGATACCAAGTTGAGGTGGACCCAACACCAAGGGCATTTACGGGTGGGATTTATGATGAATCCCGGAGGGGATGGATATACCCCTTGTCTCGAAACGAAAAGGGACTTGCAGCTTTTAAAAATGGAATGTGGAATCATTTTCGAGTTGAAGCTGTGGGAAATACAATTCGGACGTGGGTTAATGGAATAATGTGTGTGAATTTGGTAGATGAATTGACGGATTCTGGTTTCATTGGTCTGCAAGTTCATTCTATATATTCTCCTGAATTGGTGGGGCGAATTGTCAAATGGCGAAATATTCGGATCAAAACTAAAAATCTAGGAATCGACCGTAAATCTGTTGACCCCCAAGTGGATGAAATAAGTTTTTTAAACAATAAGCTCACCGAAATAGAAAAAAGAAAAGGATGGCGTCTTCTATTTGATGGCCAATCTATGAAGGGGTGGCGCGGTGCCAAATTGAATCATTTTCCTAAAAAGGGATGGCAAGTCAAAAAAGGTGAATTAACTGTGATTGCGACAGACGGAGGTGAATCCACGGGTCCCGGCGATATTATTACCAAAGATCTATTTAGTGATTTCGAATTAGTATTGGATTTCAATATCACCGAGGGTGCTAATAGCGGAATCAAATATTTTGTGGACCCGGAGTTAAATAAAGCAGTGGGATCGGCCATTGGGTGTGAATTCCAAATTCTCGACGATAAGAAACATCCGGACGCTAAAAAAGGAATCGCCGGAAATCGAACGGTGGGATCACTCTATGATCTTATGGCGGCAGAAGGGTTAACGATTGCGGGACGGGGAAAACAATTTAAGGGTGTGGGTGCATGGAATAGGGCCCGGATCGTATCCAAAAACGGCCATGTGGAACATTGGTTAAATGGTGAAAAAGTTCTGGAATATGACCGCTTTTCACAAATGTTCAGAGCTCTTGTTTCGGGGAGTAAATATGCCAAATGGCCGGACTTTGGACAATGGCCAAAGGGGCACATCCTGTTGCAGGACCACGGCGATACAGTCCATTTTCGAAATATTAAAATCCGGGAGTTATAAAATGGGTAAAAAAATGAAAAAAGATATTTCTCGTAGATCATTTATTAAAACCACAAGCTTAGGGTCGGTTGGTTTGGCCAGTGGCGTTGTAATGCTACCATCAAGTGCGAAGTCCTATGGGAATATTATGGGCTCAAATGATAGAATCAATATTGCCATCCAAGGTTTAGGGCGACGATTAGGTGGTTACGTGGAATCAATTGAAAGAAAAGAAAGCAATGTTCGTTTATTGTATTTATGTGATGTAATGGAAAGCCAAAGAGAAAAAGCATCTAAGCGATTTGAAGGTAAAATAACCAATAAACCCATACTCGAAAATGATATTCGAATCGTATTAGAAGATAAAGACTTAGATGCTGTTTTTATGGCAACGCCAGACCATTGGCATACTCCGGGGGCCATCATGGCTATGAAGGCGGGTAAACATGTCTATTTAGAAAAACCATGCAGCCATAACCCTGAAGAGAATGAACAAGTTGTTTACTGTCAGAAAAAATACAACAAAGTTGTTCAAATGGGTAATCAACAAAGATCATCTCTGGAATCTGCAGAAATAATCAAGGAAATTCACGATGGAATCATTGGAGTAACTTATAAAGCGATTGCTTATTACACCAATAAAAGGGGTGAAGTCCCTGTGCCCGAAAAGGCACCGCCACCAACAGGATTAGATTGGGAACTTTTTCAAGGGCCATCCCCTAGAAAAAAATATATGCATGATACATGGGATTATAACTGGCATTGGTACGGTTGGGATTTTGGGACTGCGGAAATGGGAAATAATGCCACCCATGAATTAGATATTGCCCGTTGGGCTTTAGATGTAGGCTATCCGAAACAAGTTGACGTTTACTCCGGTAAATTTCAGCATGTGAATGATGGGTGGGATATGTATGACACCATGGAAGCCACATTCAAATTTTCCAATAAAAAAGTGATTCAATGGGATGGGAATAGCCGGAATGGTTTCAAAAAATATCCGAAGGGCAGGGGGACTATTATTTATGGTTCTGAAGGATCTGTATTTCTGGATCGTGGGGGATATGAATTGTTTGATTTAAAAGGTGAATTAATCAAAGAAAAAATAATAGATGGGAAAGAAAGCGGTGTTGCCCTTGGGGGTGGCGGAAGTCTTTCTACAAGGCATGCAGTTAACTTTTTTGAAACAATAAGAGGAAAAGAAAAATTGAATTCCCCAATTGATGAAGGTGCTGTTTCTCAAATGTTAACCCATTATGCCAATATTTCATCAAGAATTGGAAAGTCTATAAATATTAATCAAATCAATGGCAAAGTAGTTGATCGCGGTGCAATGAAATTATGGACGCGAGAATATGAACCGGGCTGGAAGCCAAAAGTATAATCAGAGAAAAAATCAATATGGAAAATAGAAGAAACTTTTTGAAAAAAACATCCTTTGCGATTGGAGGCCTTTCATTGGGATTAGGTCCAATGATATTAAAAGGCCGAAGTAAAAACGATATTATCAATGTGGGTGTAATTGGAACCGGGGACCGGGGAACTGGATTGATCCGCATCATGAAAAATATACCCGAATTGCGGGTATTGGGATGTTGTGATATCATCCCATTTAGACTTGAAGCTGCCCTTTCCCATGCAGACGAAAAGGCTACCGGGTACACCGATTATCGCAAGATGATTGAGAATAAGGATATTGATGCAATCATTATATCAACACCTTTCAGTCTGCACAATGACATGGCATTAGACGTATTGAATTCGGAAAAACATATTTACTGTGAAAAGACCATGGTACGAGGAATTAGAGAAACAATACAATTGGTCAAAAAGGTTCAAAGGTCTAAGCATATATTTCAAGTCGGTCATCAATACCATCATTCCCGGTTGTACTTGGAAATAATTGAGCAGATCAGAAGTGGATATATTGGCGATGTTACCACATTTGAATGCCAGTGGAATCGAAATGGTAATTGGCGTCGGCCTGTGCCTAACCCCAAATGGGAACGCATGATTAACTGGCGTATGTACCGTGAATATTCCGGCGGACTTGCGGCAGAATTATCGTCCCATCAAATAGATTTCTGTAATTGGGTCACCGGCAATCACATTGAAAGAATGACAGGATTTGGCGGGATTGATTATTGGAAAGACGGCCGGGAAACTTTTGATAATATCCATTTGACTGCAGCTTATCCAAATGGTGTGAAGGCTCGCTTCACATGTATGACCAATAACGCCCATAACGGTTATATGATTGTCGTAAAAGGAACCAAAGGAACTTTTGTTATCAAGCCGACGAGCGCAACCATTTATGTTGAATCCAATCTAGTGAAGAATTTGGGATTAGTAGATGGTGTATCAGGTGCAACAATACAGAATTTGAAAGAAGGGAAAGGCCAGAAGTTAGATACTCATCATGGAGATCCCACAAAGCAAGCACTTCTTGATTTCGCGGAAAATATCAGGGAGAATAAAAAACCACTTTCAAATGTAGAGTCCGGGGCGCTGGTTTCCATATCAGTCCAAATGGCTTTGGATGCTTTGCATAAAGGGGGGATACAAAAATGGAAAAGTGATTATGATATTTAAGTAAAAACTTGAAATACACATATTTTAATAAATTTAGTTTAAGAAGTTAAATGAAGCATAAAAAATTAACAGGACTTATCGCAGCAGTCCATACACCAGTACATGAGGATTTTTCATTAAATCTGGATTGTGTGAAAACTCAGGCACAACATTTGGCTAAGTGTGGTGTGGCCGGTATATATGTTAGCGGTACAACGGGGGAAGGGCAGTCCTTTAGTCCCCAAGAAAGATCTGATCTCTTTCAAGCATGGGGACAAGTAGCACAAGAAAACAATTTAACATTTATCGCTCATATTGGCCATAATGACCAGGATGAAGCATTGAATCTTGCGTTAGCCGCCAATGATGCCGGTGCTGATATTTTGAGCGCCATGGGGCCACCAAAACAGAAAATTAATAATGCTACAGCACTCGTTGATTGGATAAACCCAATTACAGATATTGTGTCTAATTTGCCTTTTTATTATTATGAAAGTCCTGCCATAAGTGGTGTGGCAGTTGACATGGTTGAATTTTTAGAATTAGCAGATAAAAAACTAAAAACACTTGTTGGTTTAAAATTTAATAATCCCGATTTAGATATGCTTCAACGATGCATGGCAGTCCAGAATGGAAAGTTTGATATTCTATTTGGGGTTGATGAAATGCTAATTGAAGGATTAGATCATGGCTGCAAGGGTGCCGTAGGGAGTACCTATAATTTTGCGGCACCAATTTATCATAAATTAGTTTCAGCTTATAATTCCGGGAATCATTCAGAGGCACAAAAACTCCAGAAATATTCAATTCAATTTATAGATATTATAGCCAAGTATGATTTCTTACCAACGGCAAAAGCACTCATGAAAAAGTTTGGTGTAGATTGTGGACCTGCACGACCGCCCCATCGGCAGTTATCAAAAAATGAAATTGAAACACTGTATAATGAATTAGATCAAATTAATTTTTTTGAAAGAGCAAATGAACACACAAAGTAAAAAAGAATTCTTAGAAATCTATCGAGACGATTTATTAAATAATATAGTTCCATTTTGGTTTCCCCGGGCAATCGATGAAAAGTGCGGTGGATATATTATTTCGCGTAATAGGGATGGGAGCATTCTTGATACGGATAAAAGTATGTGGACCCAAGGACGATTTTCATGGCTTTTAGCCTCCCTTTATAATACAGTTGAAAAGCGAGAAGATTGGTTAAAAGGTGCCCTCCATGGTGTAGAATTTATTACCAAACATGGTTTTGATATAGATGGGCGCATGTGGTTTCATGTAACAAGAGAAGGTAAGCCCATTCGGAAAAGACGATATGTATTTACTGAATTCTTTGCTGCTAAGGCTTATGCAGCATGTGCAAAAGCCACTGGGGATGAAAAATTGATTGAGCGGGCAAACGATACATATCATTTGGCTAAAAAGTATTTATTGAATCCTGAACTCAGTCCAAAAAAATTTACCGCCACTCGTCCCACTAGAGGATTGGCTATACCCATGATTCGATTAGGTGTTGCTCAAGAAATGCGGGAAAACTTGGAAGATGATTCCTACACTGAGGAAATTGATGCGGCAATTAATGAAATAAGAGATTATTTCGTGAAACCTGAGCTAGAATGCGTGATGGAAACGGTCGGTGAAAATGGGGAAATTCTAGACCACTTTGATGGTCGCACAGTTAATCCCGGTCATGCAATAGAAGGTGCATGGTTTATTCTTTTAGAAGCAAGAAATAGAAACAATGATCCTGAACTTGTTAAACTTGGTTGCCAGATGTTAGACTGGATGTGGAAACGGGGTTGGGATGAAGAATATGGTGGTATTTACTATTTTAGGGATGTGTATGGAAATCCCGTCCAAGAATATTGGCATGATATGAAACAGTGGTGGGTTCAAAATGAAACTCTTTTAGGAACACTTTTGGCTTTTCTCATTACCAAAGAACCGCGCTATGAAAAAATGTATCGCCAAATTCATGATTGGTCCTACGCTCATTTTCCAGATAAAAAATATGGCGAATGGTATGGATATCTTCACCGGGATGGTCGCGTATCCGTACCCTTAAAAGGAAATATGTGGAAGGGGCCATACCACTTGCCACGCATGCTTTTGAATAGTTGGAAATGGCTAGAAGCAGATTTGAAATCATGATGGGCCGATCATTCAGGATAATCTCTTTAAAGATTATTCTTACTTCTTTTTCCGTCCTTTATGGTGAGGATTTAACCATTGCAAGTGTGTTTGGTAATCATATGGTATTTCAACAGGGCGTATCAATACCAGTTTGGGGAAATGCAGAACCAAATGATTCATTAACCATTACACTGGGTTCAAGGTCAATCCAAACTATCGTAGATGAAAAGGGTAATTGGCATGTCAGTTTCCGAAAAAGAAGGGTCAGTCATAACCCTATTGAGCTTGCGGTTCGTTCAAAAACTGGCCAAATTATTATCCGCGATATTCTCGTTGGAGAAGTTTGGATTTGTACCGGCCAATCCAATATGGAATGGCCTTTATCTGCAAGTGATACGGGGCATGAAGCTATAGAGGATTCAAATAATAATAATCTTAGACTTTTAAACTTTAAAAAAGGACTATCTACATATAATGTACCTTATTTGGGTGATGACATAAATAAATTATTTCCAAATCAATTTTATAGTGGTGAATGGAAAATTAGCTCACCTGAGAGTGCAGCGCCTTTTTCTGGTGTTGGATATTTCTTTGGAGAAAAACTTCAAGATGAATTGAATGTGCCAGTGGGATTAATCAATGTATCTGTAGGTGGCTCACCTGCTGAAGCATGGATTAGAAAAGAAGCATTGGCATCTCATCCTCAACTCAAAATTATGGTTGAGGGCGATTGGTTCAAGAATAAAGCATTGGAACCATGGACTGTGGAACGCGGGAATGAAAATTTAACACAGGCCATTGAAAAAGGTTTACCTATCCCCGAGGATGAACTGGGGTACAACCATCCCTTTAAGCCCGGATTTTTGTGGGAAGCGGGAATGAAGCCAATGATCCAATTACCTGTTTCGGGTGTCGTCTGGTATCAAGGTGAATCAAATGCGGTGAGTGACTGGCGGGTTGCACAGCATGAATCATTACTAAAACTTTTAATCCAAGACTGGCGAGAACAGTTTCAGAAGGATGATATGCCATTTTTATTCGTACAATTACCCGGAATGAAAAGACCGCACTGGGTTGAGTTTCGTGTCAGCCAGCAAAAAGTTCATGATGCAGTATCCAATACGGGTATGGCAATTACCATGGATGTGGGGAATCCAACAGATGTTCATCCCAAACGAAAGCAGCCTGTGGGTGACCGTCTTGCTCGTATCGCCTTGGAGCAATTCTATGGGAAGAATATTATAAGTCATGGACCCACGCTTAAGTCTAAACGATTTAGAAAAGGAAAATTAGAACTTAGATTTGACCACATTGTTAAGGGATTAAAAACCAAAAATGGTATGCCACCAACTGGATTTGAATTAATGGATGAAGCAGGGGAATGGTACAATGCGGAAGCAAAGATTTTCGGATTAAATAAAATCCTTTTAAGCAATATGGAAATCATGAATCCGAAAGCAATTCGTTATGGTTGGTCGCCTTATCCGGAACCGGCTTTAAACCTTATTAATTCGGTGGGGTTACCTATGGCACCCTTTATTAATTATGAATAAAAAAATATTTATAGTATTTGCATCGGTGTGTTCCATGCTTTGGGCCACACAATCATTGGCATGGAATAAACTCCCTGATTTACCAAACCCATTGGGTGTTGCCGGTCCATTTGTAGGGATCCATAATGATGTTCTGATTTTGAGTGGAGGCGCCAATTTCCCAAATGGAGTACCGTGGGAAAAAACAGATGATGGATTCAATTCACCTAAGATTTATAACGATCAAATTCATGTATTAATTAAAAATGGTAATGATTATAGTTGGTATAATAGTCCGGTAACGTTACCCCGAAGTCTTGCTTATGGTGTATCTATTCCCACTATTAATGGGATAATTTGTATTGGTGGCGAATGGAAGAACCACGAGAAAAATCCAAAAACAAAATCATACAAAACGTCTTCTGGTATTTCAGATAAAATATTTGTGATTCAATGGAAGGATGAAATACAAATTTCTGATAAATGGTTTTTACCAGGTGAGGATGAAAACACTATTGTGGATATTCCAAATTTGCCTCAATCAACAACCGCAATGGCCGGGGCAATCATTGATAATAAAATTTATATTGTTGGTGGCGATAGTGAGGCAGGAGCTACACATAATTTCTGGATGTTAGATTTGAATAATCGTACATCACCGGAAAATTATAAATGGCAATCACTACAAGCTTGGAATGGGGCGCCTAGAACCCATTTGTTAGCTGTCAGCCAAAACGACGGAAGGGAAGAAAGTCTTTTTATTTTTAGCGGCCGTGCAAATATCAATGGTCAGTGGCAGATGCTCACTGACGCACATAAGTATGTTCCCAGTCGAGGCGAATGGGAATCTCTTGGGAATATCCAAGTGGAGGGTGACCTCGAACCAAGATGCGTCATGGCGGGAACAGTGGCAAAGATGGGTGTTAACCATCTTGCAGTTTTTGGCGGCGCCGACGGAAAAGGATTTTTATATTTAACAAAATTGGCTGAACAGATATCTCGAGCAGAAGTAAATGGGAATCAACAAGAAAAGGATCGAATTAAGAAAGAACAACAGCAATTTTTGAATAACCATCATGGTTTTAGTAATGATATTCTTCTTTATAATACGGTCACCAATCGTTGGTCAAAGTATGGCGATTTTCCCGGTAGCAGTCATGTAACGACATCAGCCATCCAATGGGGAGAATCCATCATTATTCCCAGCGGTGAGATCAGTCCGGGGATACGGTCACCCCAGATATGGGAAATGAAACCAATGGAATCAAAAGGTGGGTTTGGTACATTAAATTGGGTTGTATTGGGAATTTACTTAATCGTCCTGGTGGGGATAGGTTTTTGGGTGTCAAAGAGAGGAAAGACCACCGATGACTACTTTTTAGCAGGGCGACGAATTCCATGGTGGGCTGCAGGGTTAAGCATTTATTCAACCCAGCTCAGCGCTATAACTTATTTGGCAATTCCAGCCAAAACATTTGCCACGGATTGGGTTCGCTTTCTGATCCAATTGGGTATCATTGCCTGTGCCCCCATAGTGGTTTATTTCTTTTTACCATTTTTTCGTCGACTTAATGTAACCAGTGCGTATGAATATTTAGAAATGCGGTTTAGCCTTGGAATTCGATTATTAGGTAGCAGTTCATTTGTGATTTTTCAACTCGCTCGAATGGGAATTGTAATCCTGTTGCCTGCACTGGCTCTTTCTGCGGTAACAGGACTTGATGTAGTTGTTTGCATTATTATGATGGGTATCCTCAGTACTTTTTATACAGTACTCGGCGGAATCGAAGCCGTTATATGGACAGATGTATTACAAACAGGTGTGCTTCTGGGTGGTGCTATAGTTGCTTTATTTATCATAATGATGAATATAGATGGTGGCTTGGCAAGTGCATTATCTCATGCTTCTGAACAGGGAAAATTGACTTGGGTGAATTTGGATTGGAATCTAAAAGATGATACCCTTGGCGTTATTTTACTGGGAGCCATATTTACCGTATTACTGCCCTATACAACGGACCAGGCAGTTGTGCAGCGATATTTGACAACTGCGGATGAAAATCAATCGGCTAAAGCTATTTATACGAATGGAATATTAGCTATACCAGGTTCAATATTATTTTTCAGTTTAGGCACAGCCCTATTCATTTATTTTCAACAATTTCCTTCCCATTTACCACCTTTCGATAAAGCAGATCAAGTTTTCCCAATTTTTATCGTCAACGAACTGCCTGCTGGATTGGCTGGTCTGCTGATAGCCGGCGTATTTGCCGCTGCCATGAGTAGTTTGGATTCCAGTATGCATTCCATTGCCACTGTGCTAACGACTGATTTTATTCAACGCCTTCGACCAGGACAAAAGAACCTCTTATCTATTGCTAAAAAAATAACCCTAGTTTTGGGGGTGATGGGTACTGTTTCGGCAATCGTTATTGCTTCAACAGATGTGAAGCATTTATGGGATTACCTCATGGATATTATCGGCCTTTTGCTTGGAGCATTAGGCGGTCTATTTATGTTGGGCATATTCACGAAACGTGTCAATGCCATCCATGCATGGATAGGTGTTACAGCATGTGTTTTGTCCTTATGGTGGGTAAAAAATTATACCGATCTCAATGGGTTGCTTTACGGCGCTATCGGTACAGGAAGTTGTTTTTTTATGGGATATTTAGCCAGCAAACTATTACCTCAAAAAAATCGAGAGTTAAAGGGCCTTACATGGTACACGCGAGATCGTATTTAAAATGAAAAAAATCCATTATTGTTTCTTCGCTTTATTTTTGTTTTTTGGGTGCCAAAACCCAAAATCAAACTCCTCCAAATTTACCTTTGGTGTTTGGGGTAATTATCAAGATCGTTCTAATAAAGAGTGGTTTGAATATTTTGATAAATATACAGATGCAGGTATAACGGATTATTTTATCCAGGGGAGCCGGGAGAATATTCAAAAATTAGCCAATATCGTAAAAGGGAGGAATATTAATCTCCATGCCTGGGTTTGGGTCATGAATCGTCCCGGTGATATGGTAGCAGCCGAACATCCGGAATGGTATTCGGTAAATCGAAATGGTCAAAACAGTAATGATTATCGCCCTTACGTGAATTATTATCGATGGGTGAGTCCTTTTAGCGAGGGCGCTCGAACTCACATTAAGAAGGTAATGGAATCCTATGCTGAAATAGAAGGTATTGCATCAGTTCATTTGGACTATGTTCGATATTGTGATGTAATTCTACCAAAAATGTTGCAACCAAAGTACGGTTTGAATCAAACAACAGAAATGCCTGAATATGATTTTGGATATCATCCCAATGCGATAAAGGGATTCAAAGAAAAATATGGGGTGGATCCTTTTAGTCTGGATCATCCTGAGGAGAGTATGGAGTGGCGCCAATTTCGACTCGATAAACTCACATCACTGGTTAATGAAATTGCTGAAATTGTGCATTCAAAGGGGAAGAAACTATCAGCCGCCGTATTTCCATATCCTGAAATATCTCGAAAAATGGTACGTCAAGATTGGAGTGCATGGGATTTGGATATAGCTTGTCCAATGAATTACCACAATTTTTATGGTGAAGAATTAGACTGGATTAAAACAAGCGTTTCGAATGGTGTGGGTGAAACGGAGAGAAAATTGGATTACCGATCGGGTTTGTTTATAGGCTCTTTATCACCAGATGAACTAAAAATTGCCATTGGTCAATCTAGAGAAGGTGGTGCGAATGGGGTTGTATTATTTTCGGTAAATGCATTGACAGAAGAGCATTTGGACATGATAAAATTAATTCAATAAAAACGGTATGAAAGATTTCATTGTGAAAATTATATATAAAAAAAGATTACAAACTTTGTGGCTTGTTTCATTGATCATTTTGATAATGTCATGTGTTCAAGTTGACAAGACAATTCCAGAGGGAATGGGTAAGTTGGAGATTAAATTATTAGATAAGGATTCGGGGAAACCTATTCCTGGGAAATGGATGTTCTTTGATGGTGAAGAACCCGTGGATCTAGGTTTGTCCTCGACCAAAAATTTAGCTGTTAGAAATCATACCATTTATACACTTACAGGATTGGATACGATTATTATTCCAACAGGAAAATATAATGTATGGGCTGGCCGAGGTATGGAATTTGATAATGCAAAAGAATCGTTAATCCTTCAAAACCAAAATTTTTCCTCTATAACTTTAAAAATAAAAAGAAGTGTTGATACATATGGATATGTATCTGGGGATATGCATCTTCATACGGTTACACATTCTGGCCATGGAGATTCAAACATGGAAGAACGTATTATTTCGTGCATTGGTGAGGGTGTAGAATGGGCAGTAGCAACTGATCATAATCACGTGGTGGACTATGACACGGTTATTACTTCTTTGGATGCTACGAAATATATCTTTGGTTCAGTAGGGAATGAGGTGAGTACTCAGTTTGGCCATTTCAATAGTTTCCCTCTGAAAAAAGGCTCAGAGCCGGTTGTTATAGACTCGGTGGATGCTAATAAATTATTTAAGCAAATAAGGTTAGAAAATAAAATGGCAGTCATTCAAGTGAATCATCCACGTTGGAATGGTATTGATTATTTTACCTTAATGGATATGGATGAATATTTAGCTGATACGGATAATAAAAATTGGAGTTGGGATTTCGATGCCATTGAAATACTTAATGAAAACTCAGGATGGGGTTGGGAAGCCACAGCAAAAAACCCTTATTCTGTTCGCCAAGATTGGTATAATATGTTAAACAGCGGTCGACGCATAACAGGTGTTGGTAATTCAGATAGTCATGCAGTCGAAAAATTATTACCAGGGGTACCACGGAATTTTATTCAAAGTTCGACAGATGACCCAAAATTAATCGATGAAAAAGAGATGAGTGATCATATTAATCGTGGAAAAGTTTCAGTTTCTCAAGGATTGTTTGTTCAAATGTGGGTCAATGGGATTCAACCGAGGAATGATACGACTTTAGTGGGAGGTCTTGTTGATATTCGGGTTAAAGTACAGGGACCCAATTGGGTTGATTGCAGGCAAGTTCAAATAATTGCAAATGGATTAATTGTGAAAAATATAAAGATATCGAAAACTGGGGCACCTGTGAGATTTGATAAAACTTTTACTATGGATTTTTCACAAGACACATGGTTAATGGCCATTGCCAGTGGAAATGAATCAATGGCGCCAATGATTCACAATGCACCAGATCCTATTACACCGTTAGGATTCACGAATCCCCTCTGGATAGATGCAAATGAAGATGGCCATTTTGAATCATTAAAATCGCGAGCAATGTATTTGGTGAATAAAAATATAAAGGATATACAGTCATTAATTTTATTATTAAAAAAAGAACCGCAAATGATTCCATTTGCGGTGGCTTCATTAATTGAAAATTCACCCAAATCTGGAATAGCATTAATTCGTGAACTTTTACCCGACATGGACAGGGATTTAACCCTTTTTATGATAAGACAATTAGGGAAATTGAATCTTGTTGAAAGCATAAATCTATTAGAAGAAATTGAAACTCAAATATTTGATCCTCTAATCCGGTCGGCTATTCTGTTGACCATGGAGAATAGTGCAGACAAAGACCTTACTCCTAGCCAAATAAAAAAGATGGTGAGCTATTTTCAGTTTCCAGAAGATGGTGATAGTAAAATAGAGAGTTATATTTTGGACTTTATTCATGAAGGGGATCAAAATTTAAAAAAGAAATTTTCGGGTGAAAGAGTAGAAGACCTCGGTTTAAAAGAAGGTTTTCTAAATATAGAAGAATATTCTTGGCGAAAAGAAACGAATATTCTTAGCGGTTATTATGAATTTTCTAATTTAGACCGACAATACATCATGGTTGAGTTTTGGTCTCAAAATTCTGGAGATATGCCTTTTATTATTGAGAGTGACACCCCTTATTATGGATGGGTAAATGGGAGTTTAAAAATTCACCGTAAAATAGGTACTGAAAATCGATTTGGAAGTGGAAAAGTTTTATTACCTATCCGAACGGGAAAAAACCAAATAATTCTCGTCCTTCACCATAACCCAAGCCATTTTTTTCTCGTACCCTTAGATTCAAATAAATGGATTAACCCACTATTAAAAGACAAGGTAAAAGAACAGCATTTAGGATTGAATAATGTTCCCGAACTATTAAATCCAAATGCAGAAAAATATCGCGGTGGAGAGAATGCTTTGACAGATGGTTATCGGGGGTCAACTCAATTTGCAGATGGCTTTTGGATGGGGTTTGAAGAAAAGGATATGGTATTAATATTAAATTTTACAAAACCAACTTTAATATCTCAAATAACTGCAAGTTTTCTGCAAGATTATAAATCATGGATTTGGTTGCCCCTTGAAATGGAGATATTAATTATGGGCGAAGGCAATACCTTCGAATCGGTTGGGAAATGGAATCATTCCATTTCAGATAATAAAGAACCGGCCTTTATAAATGAATCAATTGTAAATATTGATCCTGTATTGGTTCGTAAAGTAAAAATTGTAGCTAAAAATATGGGCACATGCCCTAGTTGGCATCAAGGGGCTGATGGAAAAGCATGGATATTTTGTGATGAAATTAAATTTAAATAAAATAAACTATATTTTTCTTTCCAACGATTAGTCATAAAAAATACGCTCATTATAAAAAATGCTCGCAATCCTCATAAAAGAGCTAAAATATCAATTGTAGTTTAACAATGGCGGTGAGCTTCCATATGTTGATATGGTAGAATCTCATTTAGAATATGAGAACCGCAATCGATGTAGCTGTAGTTTTTTTATACCTTTTTAATTTATTACTGGGGTTGATAGGTATCTTTCCCACCCGTGAGCCAATTCAAGCTAAATCTCGTGAAATATAATTGATATAGCTCATTCTCCCCATTCTCATAAAAGAGACCAATGGTGCCATCCTTCAAAATTGTAAGACTTGAGTAACCAGAAAGGCCTTCATATATTTGTTTTGAGTAATCAGTTGGCCAAGTAACGCCTTCATCTGTACTGAGATAGACATGGAGATTCCTTCTTTGAGAGGGATCTCGTGGGTTTGAAAAGAGCAGACGACTTTTGTCAAACCCATCCAATGTAGAAGTGTAGCGAATCAAATCAGCATTCACTCTTGGATCAATCAGTTGATTTTCTACTTGGCTTGGTGACCAAGATTCACCGCCGTCTGTCGAAATGGATGTTTTCCTATACCCTCCTGATGAGCGGATATTCATCAACAGGTTACCATTATCTAATTCAATTATTTTTGATTCATCCCCGCCTCCCGATGGATTTGGTGATCCTTGGGAGAATTTCCACGATTCACCACCATCGTCGCTGTAGATCATATGGTTTGTCAGGGTTCTACCTGCATCTGGTCTTACCCCAACCACTGCAACAATACGGCCTGATCGCAATTGATGTGCACTGCCTGAGGCTACCCATGCAGCGTGCCAGGATGAATATATCTGGTCTGATAGATCTTTAGGTTTGCTCCAAGTCAACCCGTTGTCCATACTTCGTGACACATTAAATCTGATTTTATTCGATGGGGTAGAGGCAAACAATCCATTGTGAGAAGCAAACATGAGAATAATATTGCCCGTTGTTCGATCCACAACCAAGGCGGGATCGGAAGCACCATTGCCTCCAAAATCTGCAGCGATTACCGGTTCTGACCAAGTGTCACCATTGTCGGTGCTTCTGCGAATTATAATGTCAATGTTTCCCGGTAAGTCACGAGGATCAATTCTCCTGTCTGCTGCTGTGATTAGTGTGCCATCCAGCCCAGTACAAATGGCTGGTATGCGATAATTTCCTGACCCATAGTCGCCACCGGAATAAAGAACCTTATTGGCCAGCAGAATCTCCCTCGATCCTGGAAATTCAGTATATTCCATCGCATGTGAATTATCATTTACTGTGATGGATTCACAGGTCGCATCAATAGTATCACCCTCTTTTGCAACTTGGGTGATATCATAAGTGACCCAAAAATAATTATGGCCGGGCTTAAGTTGTTGTTGCCCAGTAATGGTGATTGTTCCTGAGTTTGGAACAGCAGTCCCGAATAAATTGTTTATATCCAGGTTTTTTTCACCTTTTGAATAGAATATTTTTACTTTTTCTATTATAGATAATTTAGTGTCTCCCAAGGTTATAGAAATGGCATTCGCCACGCCAGGTATAGATTCATATTCAGTTTTTAGGTTTATAAGCATTATTCGCTCGTTTTTGTTTCCTCGGCCTGCAGGAAAAGTCGGTTGGCCTACAATATATGCAGATACAGTATGTCCTTTAGAATCGTTTTTTGAATCAGTTGAGCATCCATTCATTATGACAGTAATTATAATAAAGTGAATAAATGTTTTTGAAATCATCATCATTAGTTTTGTTCTCATTAATAGTTGGGCGGTCTATAACAGAATTCGGAAACACAAATGCCTGAATCTTAATCGGTAATTCAAGAGTCGATATATGTGCTGTTTAAAACGATGGGTAGATTCTATTATGAAAGGATCTGATGAAATGGTGGGTGTTTAATAAAGCAAATGAAAGGATGCTCGCGGTTCTCCTAAATGAGTCAAAATATCAATTGTCGTTTAACAACGGAGGAGAGCTTCCGTATGTTGATATGGTAGAATCTCATTTAATTTGTAAGAACCGCGAGCGATGTAGCATTAATTATTTCATACCTTATTTACTCATTGCTTTGAATTCTCTGTAAAAGCGAATTTCACTTTTATTTTGAAATGTTCTCCAACTATCTATACATTAGGATTTAACGATATTACTTTATCAGAAATTTATTCGTCATTCCCCAATTTGTGTCTTTTTAGTATTTCAAGTACGGTATCAATTTAAACAAAAATTATAACACACGTGTATTTTATTTTCATTACCCTAAATATAATTTAAAGAATTTGCATACTTTATAATAAAATATTCTTCATAGATCTATGAAATTTAATTGATTAATAATTTGATAATAATCCTCTATAAGCTATAAAAATTATACCTACCAAAATTTTACTAATGAATGGATGAATAATTTTTTAAATAGATGTTGCAACTCACGTTTCTCAGTGTTTATGTTTCTATCGTTGATTAACATACGTTTGTGCGAATAAATGGTATTGAAATCAATTAAAATAGTAGTGATTGTCTCAGGCGAATAGTGGAGAGATAAATTCTTTAATAAAACCAAAAGAGGAAATATATGAGAGCTAAACACATTTTAAAGGTTGCTGCATTTTATTTAATGCTTACAGCCGGTTTTGTGATGGCCCAGGCTACAGGTACCATTTATGGTAATGTGGCATCTAAAGATGGGGCGCCGTTACCGGGCGCGAACATTATTGTTGTTGGAACGGCATATGGTAGTACATCAGACAACAATGGGTTTTACGAAATTAAAATTGCTTCCGGTACCTATTCAGTGCGTGCTGAATATATCGGATTCGAAAGTAGCACTGTAGAAAATATTGCAGTTGCTAGTGGAAAAACAACTCAAGCTGACTTTTCATTGGCTACATCTGCTCTTGCAGGTGAAGAAGTCGTGGTCACAGCATTGGGTATTAAACAAAAAACGAAAGCATTGGGATTTTCCCTCACCGAAGTTAAAGGTGAAGAACTCTCCTTGATTAAAGAGCCCAATGCCATTGAAGCCCTTCAGGGCAAAGTGGCTGGCGTAAACGTTACGACAAATGCTACTGGTGGTGCTGGAACTAGTCGGGTGATCATCCGCGGTAACAGTTCACTAACGGGTGACAATCAGCCTTTATATATTATCGATGGGATCCCTATTGGGAATAGAAACGAAGGGTCGGCCGGTATGTGGGGTGGCGCCGATGGTGGTGATGGAATATCCAGTATTAACGCAGATGATATTGAATCTGTTAGTGTACTTAAAGGTGGTGCAGCCTCCGCACTTTATGGCTCTCGCGCAGCCAATGGTGTCATTATTATTAATACAAAGACAGGAAAAGGCCAGACTGGTTTGGGCCTTGAGTATTCCAATTCAACAACATACAGAAGCCTTGATGAGAGTCTATTGGATTACCAAAATACATATGGCTCAGGTGAAAAAGGTTTGAAGCCCTCGACTCAAGCTGAAGCACTTGACAATATCGGAGGCGCATGGGGCGCCAAAATGGATGGCTCCAGTGCTACCCAATGGGATGGATCATCCGCACCGTACAGCAGTCATAATAATCTGAGCTCATTTTACCGAACTGGTAAAACAGCAATAAATTCAGTAGCGCTATCCAATGGTGGTGACAAAATGAATTACCGTTTTTCTGCAACCAACTTGGATCATGATGACATTATGCCAGGATCAAGGATGAATCGGAAATCATTTTCTTTGAATGCTGTTTCAAATCATAGTGATAAGATTGAAGTGCAAGTCAATGTTAAATATGTAGATGAGGATGTTCATGGCCGTGTCAGTATGTCTGATTCTCCAAAAAATGCAAACTACTCTGCGGCGACATTTGCCCCAAGCGTAGATGTGACTACAATGACTGGTACCGATGGTGCAGGTATGGGTGAAGATGGCAAAGAATTGCGCATTTCTACGAGCCCATATACAACTAACCCTTATTGGGCTGCCAATCAATTTATCAATACAACAAGAAAACATCGCTTTATTAATTCGGCTTCAGTTCGATACAATGTCTTGGACTGGCTTTATCTAAAAGGCCGTGCAGGACTTGATCACTTTACTATTAATGCCCAGTGGATGACGCCTTATGGTACAGCATATGATGGTAGTGGTGGTATGGGTGAAACAGAAAAAAGACTTTCTATTTTAGACATGGATTTCATGGTTGGCGTAGAAAAAGATCTTGTTTCTGGATTATCAACCAATTCTTTTATCGGCGTTGCTAAAAATAATGTGCTTGACGAAAGTTTGGGTGTAAGTGGTAGTGGATTTGTATTGCCAGGAATTAATCATGTGAATAACCTTAAAAGTTCAAGTGGTTGGTTTGGTTATAGTGAAAAAGAAGTTGGTTCAGTAACTGGTTCACTTGGGCTATCTTATAACGATATGGTCTATGTGACATCGACAGCTCGAAAAGATTGGTTCTCAACTTTATCTTACCCAGGTAAAGAAGCACCAAACAACGATCTCTATACATCTATTAGTGCCAGTTTGATTCTTTCGGAAATGGTTAGTCTTCCATCAATGGTAGATTTTGCCAAATTACGGATTGCCGTATCGAATGTTGCTGGTGGCGCTAGTAATCCATATGCGCTCTCATTGAGTTATAAGCTTTGGGATACGCAACATCTGGGTCAGATTATGGGTGGTATTAATGGAAGTAATATTCCAAAATTAAACTTGGTGCCATTGAGCAAATCTGAGACTGAGTTTGGTGTTGATGCTAGATTATTTGAAGGCCGATTAAGATTGGATTTGGCTTACTATAAAAACGTAACGACTAATGATATTGTTGGTGTAGGAACTTCACAAACATCCGGTTTTGGAAGTGCCAGTGATAATTTGGGGCAGATTGAAAACTCAGGACTTGAGTATTTAATATCTGGAACTCCAATTCAAACTAAAGATCTCAGCTGGGATATCAGTTTGAATGGTGCCAACAATAAAGGCGTCGTTGTGAAAACAAACGATATTGATGGGAACATTGGTTTGGGAACTCCAAGGACACGGAATGTTGAAATCATTCACATGGTAGGGGAATCCTATGGATTGCTTTATGGGGAGTCATTTAAACGCGCTGATGATGGTTCCATCCTGTATGATGTCGATTCAAATGGTATTCCGAGAGCCAAAAAGGGTGGTTACAAAATTCTTGGGGAAGGTGTTCCACCTATCTCTATTGGGATTTCAAATAACATCCGATACAAGGACTTTAATGTTAGATTTCTTCTTGACGGAAAATTTGGTGCTCAGATCTTTTCTGGTACCAATACAACTGCTTATAGTAGAGGTCTGCATAAAGATACAATGGAAGGTAGAGAATCTGGTCTGAAAGTGTCTGGAACCGATGCAGCCACAGGTGCTAAAGGTGAATGGACAGTTGCTCCTGAGAACTTGAATGTTTATTACGGGCATCTCTCAGGTATTGCAGAAAAGTTTGTTTATGATGCAGATTATCTCAGATTGTCAAGCTTAAGTATTGGGTATAGATTGCCTTCTTCAATGATTGAAAAAACGCCTTTTCAAAGTGCGAGCGTTTCATTCATTGCTAGAAACTTATTCTACCTGAAGAAGTCTGTAGAAAATGTCGCACCTGAAGCAGCTTATAATGCTGGGAATGCTCAAGGCCTTGAATATTATGGCCTTCCTCAGACTAAGAGCTATGGCTTAAGCTTAAACGTGAAATTCTAGGAGAAATAATCATGAAAAAACGAATAATAATTTTGACTGCATTTACACTTTTGGCCACATCTTGTGATGATGGTTTTGCCGAAATGAATGTGAATCCTGCAGCAGCAAGTAATATTGACGTTGGATATAAATTCACATCATTGTTACTGGAAACATCCGCCAACAGGTATGTCGCCTGGCGGGCAAACTTGATCTACGGTTCAACCATGATCCAGCATTTTGCTGCGACCGCGGGCTATTGGACTGGAGATAAGTACACACTGAATGAAGGCTATTCTGCATCATTGATGGACACCTATTACCAGGGATGTGCTAAAGTGGTTCAGGATATTTTAAACCAAATAGATGCAGAAGAAAAACCGGCTGAAATGAAAGCAATTGCACGTATAATGCGTGTATTTATTTTTCATCGGTTAACTGATATGCATGGAAATATTCCTTACAGTGAAGCAGGTAAAGGATACTCAGACGGAATCCTTCAGCCTAAATATGACGCACAGAAAGATATTTATGCGGATATGTTGAAGGAATTGGATGAAGCAGCTTCAGCCCTGAGTTCCGGTACATCCGGATTTGGAAGTCAAGACTTCATGTATAATGGAGATCAAGGTAAATGGAAGAAGTTTGCTTATTCCATGATGCTACGTCTTGGCATGAGAATGTCTAAAGTGGATGCTGCTGGAGCAGAGTCATGGGTTAAAAAAGCAATCGTTGGTGGTGTTATGACTTCCAATGATGATATTGCTTACATTATTCATACCACTGAAAGTGGTCTTAATAAAAATGGCAATGGTGAGGTCTTTTCTGCTGATGGAAATATGCGAATATCTAAAACCTTCATTGATTTCTTAACAGGTGACCCAAGACTAGATGTTTATGCACAACCTGGGGCCGGTGGCCATAAAGGTTTACCGAATGGCTACAGCTCTTCAACCTTGAAAGAAGCCACTGGGGAAGCCAATTTGGACAACTACTCTCAACCAAATAGAGTATCAGGTACAGGTATCACCGGTGAAGATGATCCTATGTTCTTCCAAACATATGCAGAAGTTGAATTACTGCTTGCTGAAGCTGCTGAACGTGGCTGGGGCGATGGTGATGCTGCAGGTCATTACAATAAAGGTGTGACGGCAGCCATGAAATACTTAGCGCTCTATGGTGGTACTGAAATCACAGATGCAGCTATTACAACATACTTGACTGCAAATCCTTATAGTTCTGCCAATGGATTAGAAATGATTGGCAATCAGGTTTGGGCCGCCACATTCTTAAATGAATATGAAGGTTACGCAAACTGGAGAAGAACCGGATTCCCAACATTGACACCAGTCAATTATCCTGGAAATGTGACCAATGGTACCATTCCAAGAAGGATGATTTACGCTACGGGTGAAAAATCAAGGAATACTGCCAACTATGAAGCAGCAGTTGCTGCACAGGGAGCGGATAACCTAACGACTCGTGTATGGTGGGATAAATAGAAGGAACTTTAAAAAGCCTTTACTAAACTCACATCTCCACATATTTTAGTGAGTAAAAAATAAGGGAGGGCATATGCTCTCCCTTATTTTTTTATGAAAGGGTTCCAGCGTACATTATAGAATGATCTTTAGTACAATAATACGCCAGTCGACTTTTTATTTTTTAACTATGTCTACTCTATTTTCTCAAGAAGATAAACTATTTTCTCTTTTATTGCCAGACCGAACTGGAGTGCACTTTGAGAATACTATAGTAGATAAGAAAGAACACAATATTCTTATCTATGCCAATTATTATGGTGGCGCTGGGGTTGGTGTTGGTGATTTTAATAAGGATGGTTTAGTTGACCTTTATTTTGCCGGCAACCTCGTGTCGGACCAACTATATATCAACAAAGGAGCAATGAAGTTTGATAATATCACTCATAAAGCGGGAATCATTGATGATGGTAGTTGGTCTTCTGGTATAACAATTGCCGATGTGAATGGAGATGGATGGGATGACATTTATGTTAGCATAGAACTCTATGATAATGAGCCTGAAAAAAGACGAAACAAATTATATATCAATAATGGTGATTTAACTTTTACTGAAAAGGCGAAAAAGTATGGAATTGATAATCCTGAACGGACACGTCATTCTGTTTTTATGGATTATGATAATGACGGCCTATTGGATTTATATATTCTAAATCAACCGCCAAACCCGGGAAGTTACTCCGAACATTTCGGTACAAAACTACTCCGTCAAAAATATGCTTCTGTTCTTTATAAAAATGTGAATAATACCCATTTTATAGATGTTACTATAGAAGCCAAACTTCTCCAAACGGGATTTCCCAATGCGGTTACTGCCAGTGATCTCAATAATGATGGTTGGACCGATCTTTATGTTTCCCACGATTTCTATGCTCCAGATCAATTGTATATCAATAACAAAGATGGCAGTTTTTCTAATATTACAAATAAGGCATTAAGGCATATGTCATATTACAGTATGGGTGTGGATGCTGTTGATATTAATAATGATGGTTTTCTTGATCCGATGATCGTGGATATGGTAGCTGAAGATAACTTTAGGTTGAAATCCAACATGAGTGGTATGAATCCAAAAATATTCTGGGATGTGGTTAATAACGGTGGCCATTACCAATATATGTTCAATACTCTTCAATTAAATAATGGTGATTTGACTTTTAGTGAGATTGCACAGTTGACTGGTACTGCTTCTACAGATTGGAGTTGGTCCAACCTCATGGCCGATTTTGACAATGACGGTCAAAAGGATATTTATATTACTAATGGGTTGCTTCGGGATATCCGTAATACAGATGCATCCAAAGCTGTGGGTGAGTATATCACTAATTTTTCAAATGATTATGTAAATCAACATCCTAACCAGGGCGACATTGAACTATTTGATATACTTGATTTGGATAAAACATTATCCTTATTACCATCCCAAAAGATTGGTAACTATGCATACAAAAATAATGGAGACTTAAAATTTTCTAATGTTTCAAAATCTTGGGGATTGGATCATGAATCATTTTCAAACGGTTCTGCCTATGCGGACTTGGATAATGACGGAGATTTGGATTTAATCGTTAATAATATAAATGAAAAAGCATTTATATATGAAAATAACAGTGACCGACTTGAGAATCATTATGTGCGAATTAAGTTAAAGGATGATGGCGTTTTATTTGGAACAAAAGTTAAGATCGAAGCCAGCGGAAAAACGCAATTTGTCGAGACAACTAATGTTCGCGGTATGTATTCCACCAGTGAACAAGTGGTTCATTTTGGATTAGGAAAAACAAAAACGGTTGATCAAATAACAATCACATGGCCGGACAACAGTCTAACCATCCTTTCGAATATTAAAGGAGATCAAATACTTACCATTGATAAGAATAAATCAAATCGAATTGAAAAACCGGAAGATACCGTTTTATTAAATCCTATTTTTCGTGAAGTTGTCAATTTAGGAATTGATTTTCAACATATTGAAAATGAATTTGACGATTATAAAAAACAAATTCTTCTTCCCCATAAAATGTCTCAATTCGGTCCTGGGATGGCTGTTGGAGATGTGAATGGTGATGGGAAAGATGATGTTTATATTGGTGGTGCAATGGGAGAATCGGGAAAACTATTTTTGCAGTTTACAAATGGTAGTTTTAGAAGGTCAAACTCTAACCCATGGTCAAAGGATAAAGTGCATGAAGATATTGATGCGGCATTTTTTGATATAGATAATGACGGTGACAAAGATCTTTATGTGGTCAGCGGTGGTAATTCAAAACCTGGAATCTCAGCAATATATCAGGACCGTATTTATATAAATAACGGAAAAGGACATTTCACCAAATCATTCACTCATTTGCCTAGTATTGGTATTAGCGGATCCAAAGTGAGGGCCAGCGATTATAACGGTGATGGGGATATGGATGTATTTATCGGCGGCCGTCATTTACCTCATGAATATCCTCGTCCAACATCGAGTTTACTTCTTGAAAATAATAATGGTCAATTGGAAGATGTGACAAATCAAAAAGCAAACGGTTTAAATAATATTGGTATGGTCACAGATGCTATATGGATTGATTACGATTCAGACGGGGACGATGATCTTATTGTTGTGGGTGAATGGATGCCCATCACCGTATTCCAAAATCGAGATGGTATTTTGTTAAAACTAGATTCTCCTCCAGGATTTGAGAATTCCGATGGTTGGTGGTTCTCAATTGAAAAAGGCGATTTCGATAATGACGGAGATGATGATTTTATTGCTGGGAATCTCGGGTTGAACTATAAATACAAGACAACCGTTTCTGAACCTTTCGATGTTCATTATTATGATTTTGATGAAAATGGCAGTAAAGATGTGGTGTTGGGTTATTATAATTTTGGTGAAAAATATCCACTCCGAGGATTTTCATGTTCATCTAATCAAATCCCCCAGCTTAAAACCCAAATTGGTCAATATGACCTTTTTGCATCAATGAGTTTGAATGACGTTTATGGCACAATAAATTTAGAGCAAGCACTTCACTATGAAGCTTATACATTCGCCAGTTCCTATATTGAAAATTTAGGGAATGGTACATTTAAAATGCACGCCTTGCCAGTAGCGGCCCAGTTTTCAAATATTAATGATATTATTGTAGAAGACTTTAATCGTGACGGATTTCTGGATGCACTTATTGCAGGAAATTTATTTGTATCTGAAATTGAAACACCACGTAATGATGCAGGGAATGGATTGTTATTATTAGGAGACGGTACCGGTAAGTTCGACTCTATAAATGCAAAAGAGAGTGGTTTTTTTACACCGGGAGATGTGAAATCATTGGAATTGGCTTTAACCGGTAATAAAGCAATTATCATTGTGGGAAATAATAATGACCATCTTCAGATGTTTCATTTTAATAAATAATTGAGTATAATGAATTACAAAAGATTACTACGATTTAATATATTATTGGTATTCATATTATTTTCAGGATGTAGCGATAAAATGGAGATTACGGAAGATTTAATTGATATTTATCAGGTTGATACATCCTTTAAGCGTGTAGGATATTTGCCCCAATATCGTTTTTATTTAGCCGATAAAATTGAGTTTAAGAAGGTTAATTACCTCATGTTGGCATTTGGGAATTTTAATAAGGATGGTTCTTTTTCTTTTAACGGTAATGCAGACATTCAGTCAATCGTATCCAAAATCAAAGAATCAAATATAAAAATAATGTTATCCATCGGAGGGGGAGGTTTTTCTGATGAGAAAGAAAATATTTGGGTAGACCATCTTTCCGAAAAGAAAAGAACCGGTAGTATTAAAGCAATGATGGATTATATTGAAAAATACAATCTAGATGGAATTGATGTGGATTTGGAAGGGGCTCTCATCTCAAAACTGGGCTCCAACTACAATACCTTTGTAAGTGAATTAAAAGACCATCTTCATGCAAAAGGGAAAGCCATAACTGCAGCTTTACCATCAACACGATCACGAAATAATATTACACAGGAAACATTGGAATCATTTGATTTTATTAATGTGATGATCTACGATGAAACGGGACCATGGAATCCATCAAAACCGGGACAGCATTCTTCCTATAACCTCGCTGAAAGGTCATTGAATTTCTGGGTAAATACAAAAGGAATTCGCAAAGAAAAGATTATTCTAGGAATGCCCTTTTACGGACACAATTTTGACCCAAGTAACATTGAAAGTTTAACATTTAGTGATATAATTAAAGAGAAACCAGAGTACGCGTATTTAAACCAAAAGGACGAGATATATTATAATGGTATTCATATGGTCGCCCATAAGAGCCAATTGGCATTGAAAAAAGCAGGTGGTATTATGATCTGGGAATTGGGGCAGGATGATTTTTCTGCACTGTCTTTACTGAAATCAGTTGATCAATCCTTGGTAGCAGGAGATTGTGTAAATGATTCCGTTGGCACTTATTATCTGGATAATGATCAGGACGGGTTTGGTGATATATATAATCCATTCCAAGCGTGCAATCAGCCCTCCGGATATGAGATTAGCAGTTCAGATTGTAATGATTCTAATGCTGCCATTTATCCTGGCGCTACGGAAATAATTGACAATGCAGATAATGATTGTGATGGTGACATTGATGAATAAAATAATCTTGGGACAAGTGATGACTCGAAAAGTATTAAATATTTTTCTCTTATTTATTTGTTCCAGATTGTTGGCTGATCATCAGCCGGAATTCTCTACTGCTGGGTTTTTCCAATTAGATGATACTGGACGAGAGGTCTTTTCTATGAATGTGGCTTGGCGGTTTCACAAAGGGGAATCAGCCGGGGCAAGTAATTTGGATTTTAATGATAAGGACTGGCCGGTCATTTCTATTCCCCATGGTATAGAATATTTACCTACAGAAGCCAGTGGAAGTGTCAATTACCAGGGAGAAGTATGGTATCGAAAGCATTTTACCCCAGATATAAAATTGAAAGGAAAAAAGATATTTCTCCACTTTGAAGCGATTATGGGGAAATCCAGAATTTGGGTGAATGGCGAATTACTTAAGGAGAATTTCGGGGGTTTCCTTCCCATTGTTGTTGATGTCGGGGATTATCTGAATTGGGGAAGTGAAAATGTTATTGCGGTGTGGGCTGACAATGGTGATGATCCTCTTTACCCTCCGGGGAAGGCACAATCTGCATTGGACTTTGCGTATTTTGGTGGTATCTACCGTGACTGTTGGATGGTGACACATAATAAAGTTTATATCACAAATCCTAACTTCGAAGATGCAGTAGCAGGAGGAGGTTTATTGATTGCATATCCTCAAGTTTCCAACCAAAAATCGGAAATAATGCTACGTATTCATCTTCGAAATGAAGGTATAAAGAATTATGAAGGATCAATTCATTATGAATTATTGAGTGAAAGTGGCCAAAGTGTTTTGTCTGTGAATCAAGATATAAAACTACAAAAGCAAAATACAGGCACATTTGAAAAACATGTTTTAGTAGAAAACCCCCAATTATGGTCACCCGAATCGCCCAATCTCTACAAACTGAAGGTCATTATCAAAGATGTGAAAGGAAGAGTGGTAGATGGGTACTCTCGCCGCATAGGAATTAGAAGTTTTGAATTTAAAGGAAAAGATGGTTTTTGGCTGAATGGTAAACCTTATAAAAAACCGTTGATTGGTGCCAATCGTCATCAAGATTTCGCCCTTGTAGGAAACGCTGTTCCAAACAATACCCATTGGCGTGATGCTAAAAAACTTAGAGATGTAGGATTAAAAGTAATACGAAATGCACATTATCCGCAGGATCCGGCTTTCATGGATGCCTGTGATGAATTGGGATTGTTTGTTATTGTTAATACACCAGGATGGCAGTTTTGGAATGAAGCACCGATCTTTGAGAAGCGGGTGTACAATGATATCCGCAATATGGTTCGAAGAGATCGAAACCACCCTTCTGTATGGTTATGGGAACCAATTTTAAATGAAACTTGGTATCCGGATCATTTTGCTAAAAATGCCCGAAAAATTATTGATGAAGAATTTCCCTATCCCAATTCTTATGCTGCTTGTGATGCAGAGGCTAAAGGGAATGAATATTTTCAAATATTATTTGGTCATCCATCCATTGGTGAGGATCGTTGGGCCTTAAAACATTTGGACCCCCAAAAGACTTATTTTACCAGGGAATGGGGGGATAATGTTGATGACTGGAATTCACATAATTCACCTAGTAGGGTAAACATAGAGTGGGGTGAAACACCTATGCTAATTCAAGCCCAGCACTATGCCAAACCAAATTATAAATATACTAGTTATGATGGACTATTTCGTACAACTCCCCAGCATATTGGCGGATCTTTTTGGCATTCATTCGACCACCAAAGAGGATATCATCCCGATCCATTTTACGGCGGAATTATGGATGTATTCCGTCAGCCTAAATATGCCTATTATATGTTCATGTCCCAACGTAATCCCCAAAAAAGTAATGTCTTAGCGGAAACTGGGCCGATGATATTTATTGCCCATGAAATGACACCTTTCTCAGGGAAGGATGTTGTTGTTTATTCTAATTGTGATGAAGTAAAACTCACAGTCTTTAAAAATGGGAATGAGTATATCTATAAGAAAAAAGGATCTCCAATTGGAATGCCAAGTCCTATTATTGTCTTTAAAAACGTTTATGATTTTATGGCCGATAAAGAAAAATCCAGAGCCGGAAAACAGACAGAAGTATTCATGCGGGCAGATGGTTTTATAAATGGTGAAATAGTCGTATCTCATAAGGTATCTCCGGCTAGAAGAGCTGAAAAACTAATCATGTGGATTGATAATGAAAATGTGGATCTCTCCGCTAATGGATCTGATCTAATTGTAATAATTGCCGCCATAGCAGATAAGAATGGAAACATTAAAAGGTTAAATAATTCCTCTATTGAATTTGAGACTGAAGGGGAGGGGAATATTATCGGGGGGGAAATGTTTCTGTCAAATCCCAGCCCTATTCGATGGGGCACTGCACCAGTGTTAATTCAGTCAACGACAAAAGCCGGGAAAATCAAGGTTAAAGCTTCAGTCGTACTTGAAGGAATAAATACACCCACCAGCACTGAACTCGTTTTTGAAAGTATCCCGGCCAAAATTGATATGGTTTTTAGTGATACAGAGTCAAAGGCAAGTTCTGTAATTTCTATAAAACAAGCAGTCTCGCCTAGTGTGTCCGATGGCAAGTTGAGGCAGGAAATTGAAAAAAGAACTCAACGCTATAAAATTGAAAGAAGTTGAACGGCAACAGAAGGCTTTTGGTGAGAAAAAGAAAAATTAATCGATTATTATTTCGTCAATAAATATCCAAGCTGGTCCACCGGCACCGTGGTGCCAATCGGGACATGTTTCAATATTTATGGCTTTTATTTTTATATAACGAATATTCTTGTCAACAGTTTGTCTGAATTCATGAATCACTGGATCGTCCGTTCTTAAAGGAATTTCATGAGAGACATTTCCTAAGTCCTCATAAGTATCGCCATCATTCGATACGGCGAAAGTCACATGGTTAGGGAGCCAAATCCAACTTCCCACATTTTGAAGAAAACTAGTAGATATGGAATTAATTGGGCGAACTTGTCCCAAATCAATAACGGCTTCAAAATTATCCTTTTCCCATCCTTGCCATGCACCCCATGAATGCTTCTGCCCTCGAATTGTATCAAACAATCCCGTGTGTCCGCCGGCGGTGTACTGTTTGTTATATGGGATTTTATATTTTATAGAGGGTTTGTAAGGAATTTTCCTGAATGAGACTGCCTCTACATTACTATTAATACCATTGGAATTCACGGCCACAGTTTTGATTACAGTACTATTTATTAACTTAATCGGAGAAATGTATAGTTGTGAATTCTCAGTAGGATTAATTCCATCTAAAGTGAAATGAATTTGATTATTATTAATGGTAGATAATGTAACTGTCAATGAATCAATAAACGCCCGGGCTGCGGCTACGATGACAGGATTTTGAGGTAGCTCCTTTTTAACTGATGAGGACGGACGGTCGCTTATATTCGACGCCCATTCTTTATTCGGTTCATTCCCCATTATGAATTTCAATTCATCACCGGAAGTAATTTGGCCATGGGTGATATATGATTTAGAAAAAGCCTTCCCATTTATAGCGGCTGATTGAACATACCGATTATCCGAAGACGTATTTGGTGCTTTAATGGTGAAGGTTTTCCCATTTTCCTGATAAATGGATATTTCATCAAAAATAGGTGTACCAAGAGCATAAATATCTTGCCCTGGTGTAACGGGATAAAAGCCCATGGCTGAGAATACGTACCAAGCTGACATTTGTCCGCAATCCTCATTTCCGCAAAGACCCACGCGGTTGGGAAGGTACATTTCATCCATGATCTGTCTCGTTCGATTTTGGGTTTTCCATGGTTGGCCAACATAATTGTAAAGATAAGCGAAATTATGGCTGGGTTCGTTCCCGTGGGCATATTGGCCAATTAGCCCAGTAATATCTGGAATATCTCGTCCAGTTAGGTCCGATTCGGTGGTGAATAAATCATCGAGGCGTGAGGCGAAAATAGATGCGCCACCCATGGTATTAATCATACCATTAATATCCTGAGGGACAAAAAATGAATATTGCCAACTGTTGGCTTCTGTATAATTTGCCGTAACCTCTTTGGGATCAAAAGGGGTAAGCCATTGACTGAATTTCCTACCTCGCATAAAACCTGTGTCCTGATTGAACAGGTTCAGATAATTTTTACTGCGGCGGTAAAATTGATCGGCAATTTCTTTTTGGTTCAAGGAATCGGCAAGGACAGCAATGCACCAGTCATCATATGCGTATTCAAGGGTAATTGACACCGATTCATTTTCTTTTTCGATGGGGATATATCCTTTTTCTTTATAACTATCCAATCCCTCGTGGTTACCCATGGCACTTTCCACCATAGCCTTGAGGGCATAATCCACATCAAAATCCCGTAATCCTTTTACATATGCATCGGTAATAACAGGAATGGAATGGTAGCCGATCATTGTACCCGTTTCATTACCGGCCAATTCCCAAACGGGCAGGAGGTCACCTTCTTTTTCTTTGGAAATCAATGTTCGTATAAGATCCTGGGCCAAAGTTGGTTTTAACAGAGTAAACAGGGGATGGGCGGCGCGAAATGTATCCCAGAGGGAAAAGACTGTGTACATATTTGAACCGGATTCTGTTGTGTGAATATTTAGATCTGCGCCGCGGTAGCGGCCGTCCACATCAGAAAAAATATTAGGTGCTATGAAGGCATGGTAAATGGCTGTATAAAAATTGGTTTTCTCAGCTTCAGTACCGCCTTTTACTGTAACGAGAGAGAGTTCTTTTTCCCAAGCATCTGAAGCTTTTTGGCGGATGGCATCAAAATTCCAACTTGTTGATTCAGATTCAAGGTTCTGACGGGCCCCATTTTCATCCACTGCTGAAATTCCTACTTTTACAAGGATAGTTTCGTCCGTTGCTGTCCCAAAAGTAAATACTCCTTTTACATTTTTACCATTAATCATTTTCTTATCGATGAAGCTATCATTTAATGCCAATTGACTGCTTTGAAATGGTTTTGAAAATTGTGCTACAAAATATAAATGTTGATCCCTAGCCCAGCCATTGGATCTGCGGTAGCCGGTAATCTCATTATCCCCTATTATCTTAAGATATGAATCGGTGACGCGGTCTCCCAAGCCATGTTTCAAATCGAAAATAATATGGGATGCGTTGGATTTAGGAAAGGTATAACGATGGAATCCTGTGCGAGTGGTAGCTGTTAATTCAGCGCGAATTTTATAGTCATCCAATGTTACGGCGTAATATCCCGGTTCAGCTTCTTCAGTCTCATGGCGAAATGCTGACCGGTATCCCGTGGTGGAATTTGCCTCATCACCAGGATTAATCTGGATATCACCTATTGTAGGCATGACAAGGATATCTCCATAATCAATGGCGCCGGTTCCGCTCAAATGGGTATGGCTGAAGCCAAGAATGGTTGGGTTATCCGTATGGTAACCGGAGCAGTTGGCCCAGCCTCTATCTCGAGTGTCAGGACTAAGTTGAACCATTCCAAAAGGTAGCGTTGCCCCGGGAAAGGTGTGTCCTGTTCCCGCCGTCCCAATAAAGGGATCTACAAATTTTGTGAGATTTTCAGACGAATTTTGACAGGAAATAAAAAACAAAAGTGATAAAGAAACGAGTATGTTTTTTAACCATTTATGGCAGAGAATTGATTTCATTTTTAAATACTTTAATGGAAGGTTAATGAGGCGCATGAGTTTACTAAATAATACACGTGTACATCCTCGAGAAAAATGCTTCATAACTTATGAAAAATGTGGGAATTATCCCACGATTTAGTGTTTAAAATTTCCCATGGTTTGTGTGCCAATTCACCTCAATAAACAAATTTGAATAATTATTATGGTTAATGGTAAACTCTAGGCGTCTTTTCTGACTAATATTTCAGAGTAACTATTGAAAAAATTTGATTTTAGTGGGATTGTTTTTCTTACACTATTCGCGTGTGCATTTTTGTTGGGAGATATATTCCAAACACCTCAAAATGTGGGGCGTCCTCTCAATCAACCGATGGAAGAAGGTGGCGAAGGTGGCCCCAATGCTCGTCTACAATTTGAATGGTTGAGACTTAAAAGTCCAATTACCAATGAAATCCCAGATGGAATCGAGCAGCGAGCTCTAACATTTGCAAAATCTTTACCGAAAGGTAATAGTTTACCCGGACGCCTTATGCGATCCTCGGCTGGACAAGCCGATCTCGAGTGGATTTTACGTGGTCCTTACAACGTTGGTGGTCGCACTCGCGGTGTAGTTATTGATAAAATGGATCCAAATACAATTTTGGCCGGGGGTATTTCCGGCGGAATATGGCGATCGGAAGATGGTGGTCAAACATGGAAGAAAATGACCAAACATCACCAACTTCATAGTATTTCCTCCATCACCCAGGATCCCAGAGATGGGAAAACCAATATCTGGTATGCTACGACTGGAGAATTAAGAGGAAACTCAGCCGGTGCTCGTGGTGCACCATTTCGGGGAGATGGCATTTATAAATCAATTGATAACGGATATAATTGGGAATTGATTTCCTCAACCTCAACCAGTACGCCTGAATCATTCGATAATAATCTCAATTATTCCTGGCGGATAAAAGTGCATCCTACCACTGGTTATGTATTTACTGCATCTTTTGGAACTATTTATAAAAGTAAAGATGAAGGGGTAACATGGTCTGTAATCCTCGGTGGTGGCGAAGATCGCTATACTGATTTAACGATGACGAGTAAAGGCTTGATAATTGCAGTATTGGGAGATGAAGAGTCAGATGGTCCAATCATGCGATCAGAAGATGGGGAAACTTGGACCAATATTACGCCGACTAATTTCCCAGCTTCTTTTAATCGAATGGTTGTAGATATATCTGAGTCGAATGATTCGATCGCTTATTTTGTCGCCAATACCAATGATAGCCATGTCTTTTGGAAGTACAAATTTATTTCTGGGGATGGTTCTGGTACCGGTGGCAGTTGGGAAGATCGTAGCCAGAATCTTCCCAGTGATTATGATTCTCAATCGGGATATGATATTCATGTACGTGTAAGCCCGGATGATTCAAGTATGGTTTATTTTGGTGGTACAAATTTATACTACACAACGGATGGGTTAGAAACTTCCGGGAAAAAATATAAATTTGGTGGTTATAGTACAGAAAATCATCACCCGGACCAACATGATGTCATTTTATTTAAAGATGATCCTTATAAAGTATTATCGGCTAGTGATGGTGGGTTACATCTAATGGACGATCATACAGCGTGGGATAAAAATTGGGTATCTTTAAATAATGGGTATGTCACAACACAATTTTATACCATTGGAATTGATCGCTCTGGACGATATCCCGCATTAGTAATGGGTGGTACTCAAGATAATGGTACTTGGGAGACGACGAGCTCAGATTCTGTGAAGGCTTGGAATGATGTGAGTGGAGGCGATGGTGCTTATTGTTCAGTTATTGATTATGGGAGTGCCTATATAATGTCATCCCAAAGAGGGCATACTCTGATAAAGGATTGGTCTAATCCATTTGATTGGTCTTTTGGTGAAGGAAAATATAACAATTATTCTTGGGCCTATTTAAATCCTCCCGGTTTTGATAGAGAAAATGATGCGCTTTTCATTAATCCATTTTATTCCGATCCTTTAAATGATCATATCTTATATTATTCTGGCGGAAAATATGTATACCGTAATAACGATGTTTATTTCAATGAAACAAACTATAAACGTCCTGAAGGCGGCGGAAGTTATGAAGGCGTGAATTGGGAAAAATTGAACGGAACATCTGCTATAGGGAGTATCAGTGCATTCGGCGCCAGCGTAAATCAGCCTGCCCACCGATTATACTATGGTACATCCTCGGGCTATCTATATAAACTTGAAGATGCTCATGAGAAAGAAAAAGTGGTCGAGATTCAAAATAATATTAGTGGTTCTGGCTATGTGAGCGGAATTTCGGTTGACCCATATAATGGCAATAAGGTCATGGTCAGTTTTTCAAGTTATGAAACAAGAAGTATCCATTATTCAAATAATGGCGGCGAATCCTGGACAGATGTAAGTGGAAACTTAGAAGAGAATACCAGTGGAGGTGGGGATGGGCCATCTGTTCGATCCGTGTTAATCTTTCCTATTAAAGGTGGGTATAAATATTTTGCTGCAACCAGTACGGGACTTTATTCTACATCTAATTTGGATGGAACCAGTACGGTCTGGAAACAGGAAGGTGCTGAAAGTATTGGGAATGTAGTTGTTGATAAAGTAATTGGTCGTGCTGTCGATGGATATTTAGCAATTGCCACACATGGAAACGGGATATATACAGCTTGGGTTGATCGTGATCAATTGGCAGTGGATGATTCTAATCTTCCTTCTACTTTTGAATTGAATCAGAATTATCCTAATCCTTTTAACCCCACGACTAATATTCCATTTACTTTGAAAAAAGCTGGAATAATCTCATTAAAGATATTTGATCTTATGGGAAGAGAAGTAGCAACATTGGTGAATGGACATAAAATTACTGGAACCCACAAAGCAATGTGGAATGGAAAAGATACTTTCGGGAATGCAATGCCTTCGGGAATGTATCTGTATAGAATAGAAGCAGATGGAATTGTTGAGACTCGAAAGATGCAGTTGCTAAAGTAAATATCAATTTCACTATTTTAAGAAAGCCCTCAGTATTTTAATGGGGGCTTTTTTGTTTGTGTCTCTATATTGCGAAAAAACATTCCCTTGTGAAAATAGATTGTTTATTTAACTTTTATCGTCAATAAAACACATATTTGGAAGATTCATGAAACGCACTGTCTTTTTATTTTTTATTATACAATTCATCATGGCGCAAACTCCGGCGGATTATGTAAATCCATTCATCGGTACATCCAACTATGGCGCAACCTATCCCGGGCCGGTTTATCCACGTGGTATGGTGAGTGTTTCTCCGTTTAATGTAGCGGGGAAGCAGAATCCATTGGAAAAGGACAGTCAATGGTTATCAAACCCATATGTAAATGAAAATACATTTTTAACCGGATTTAGCCATGTAAACCTCAGTGGCGTAGGCTGCCCCGATCTTGGGGTTATTTTGTTAATGCCTACTACTGGTTCATTGGAAACAGACCATTTGAAGTATGGAACAACCTATACAAATGAAATTGCAAAAACCGGTTACTACAGTGCCCATCTGGAAAAGTACAATATTAAAACAGAATTGACTGCTTCAAAACGGGTGGGGATTAGTCGATATACATTCCCTAAAGGTGAATCACACATTTTATTGAATCTAGGATTAGGCTTAACAAATGAACAGGGAGCAATGGTTCAAATTAATTCATCAACAGAAATTGAAGGTATGCGGTCTGTGGGTTCCTTTTGTTATAATAGTCCTGAAAAAGCATATCCTGTTTATTTTGTGGCAAAATTTTCCAAACGGGCTAATCAGTATGGTGTTTGGAAAACACCGGAAAAAAATGATGGCATTGAAGCACAGTGGATTGGGTATAACGGAAAAACTAGACTATTGCAGGGCAGTACCCAAATGGTGGTTGGTGATAGTATTGGCACATACTTTTCCTATCATTTTGACCAGGAAACTGAGGTGGAAGTAAAAGTAGGTATTTCTTATGTAAGCATTAAAAATGCGCGTGAAAACCTTAATAAAGAAGTGGGTCAAAAATCCTTTAATCAGGTTCTTAAAGAAAATATAAATGCATGGAATGAAGCCTTATCTCGAATAAAAGTTGAAGGTGGAACTAAAGATGATAAAACTATTTTCTATACTGCTCTCTACCATACACAGATTCACCCCAATACATTGAATGATATTAATGGTGATTATCCAAAAATTAATCGGACAGAAACGGGAAATACAAAAGGAACACGGTATACGGTTTTCTCTCTTTGGGACACCTATCGGAATCTTCATCAACTTTTATCTTTGGTGTATCCAAAACAACAATCGGATATGGTAAAAAGTATGCTGGAAATGGTAGATGAAAATGGTTGGCTGCCCAAATGGGAATTGAATTCCACCGAAACCTTTACCATGGTAGGCGATCCGGCCAGCATTGTGATTGCGGATACATATTTAAAAGGTATCCAGGATTTTGACGTACAAAAAGCCTACCGTGCTATGATTAAAAGTGCGGACCAAATGACTGATAACCCCCTTCGTCCTAAATTAAAGAATTATATTGAAAAGGGATATTTAACTACCGATTCAAAAGGAAGTGTATCCACCACTCTGGAATACAATGCAGCTGATTTTGCTATTTCTCAAATGGCATTGACATTGGGAAATAAAAAAGATCATAATCGTTTTAAAAAACGATCCCAATCCTACAAAAAATTATTTGACTCAAATTTAAAACTTATGCGTCCAAAAAAATCCGATGGTAATTGGTTCAAACCATTTGATCCATTAGCCGGTGCCAATTTTACCAAAAATGAAGGATTCATCGAAGGGAATGCCTTTCAGTATACCTTCATGGTTTCCCATGATATTCCTGGACTCATTGACCTCATGGGTGGTGAAAACCCATTCGTTACCCAGCTTCAATACGTGTTTGATAATAATCAATTTGACATGGCCAATGAGCCTGACATTGCTTATCCATATTTATTCAATTATGTGGGTGGAGAAGAATGGCGGACGCAAAAGACCGTTCGTGAGTTGGTGCGTAAATATTTTCAGAATAAGCCAAACGGATTACCTGGGAATGATGATACTGGTACCATGTCGGCATGGTTGATATTTTCAATGATGGGATTATATCCTGTAGTGCCCGGAGAACCAGTATATGCACTATCTATGCCTATGTTTGATAAGGTGACCATTCAATTGGACCGGAAGTATTATTCCAACAAAAAAATCGTAATTGAGAGAAGCGGTAATCCGAAAGGATTTATAAATAGGATAGAATTGGATGAGCGGAATCATGGAAGTTATTTTATCTCCCACGATGAACTTATTGAAGCTAACAAACTTAAATTTATTATAAAGTGAAATGGGGAAAACCAAATGAATAAGGCTAAAATCCTACTAGGATTATTGTTAATTACATTGATCGCATGTGAGCCAAAAAATGAAATAATATTGGTTAGTAATGGGCAGAGCCATTATGAAATTGTTATATCATCTGAAGCTTCGGACAGTGAACAGCATGGGGCGGAACAGTTGCAATTATACATGGAAAGAATTTCGGCAGTTCGAATTCCTGTCGTGAGTACTAATAGTCTTAACACGGGAATGAATCATATATTTATTGGTCGCGCTCATATTTCAGAATTAACACCCCACGAAATTATCATAAGGTCAGATGAAAATGATTTGATAATTAAAGGTGGATCAGATGAATCCACAGTTTTTGCTATATACGAATTTCTTGAAAATTATTTGGAATGTCGGTGGTATGCGCCGGATGTTGAATATGTCCCAAATAAAAAGGGTATTACCTTAAACACACCGATTGATTTTTCATATATACCGGAGATAACCACAAGGACGGTTCACTCAAAATTGTTCTACCAATATCCAGAATTTGCGGATAAACATAAAGTGTCCACTTTAGCCTTTCCACATTACGTGCCAAAAGCTCGGGTACACACATTCCATCGTTTTATTCCCGAAGAAAATTTTTACAGTCTTCATCCAGAATATTATGCACTGCGTGGTGAAAAACGGTTGCCAACCCAGTTATGCCTGACCAATCCAGATGTTTTTGAAATTGTTAAGGATTCTGTACAATCTTATTTTTATCAATATCCAGAAGCGTCGGTAATCTCAGTCAGTCAGGATGATAATCAACAATACTGTTTATGCGAAAATTGTGAAAGGATTAACAATGAAGAGGGCAGTCCAGCTGGATCGGTAATTCGGTTTGTAAATAAAATTGCAGATTACTTCCCTGATAAAACTATTTCAACTTTAGCTTATCAATATACACGGTCTCCGAGTATTACTAAACCGGCTAAAAATGTACTCATTACTTTATGTTCCATCGAATGTGACCGTAGCGGTTCCATATTGGAAAAATGCGAAGCGTTTGCCAATGATTTGGAGGGGTGGAGTCAATTGACTGACAACGTAAGAATATGGGATTATACCACCCAATTCACCAATTTTTTATCCCCATTTCCAAACCTTCATACACTCCAGCCCAATATTCAACTATTCAGAGATAACAATGCCAAGTGGATATTTGAGCAACATAGTCATAATCCCAGTGAGCTATTTGAACTGCGATCCTATATAACATCAAAATTATTGTGGAATCCTGATCGAGATGTGGATCAATTAATGGACGAATTTTTGAATGGGTATTATGAGGAGGGTGGAAAATATATTCGAAAATATATTGATCTTATTCATGAGAAAATTCAGGATGATTCTGATTTCTTTTTATTTTTATATGGTGACCCTTCTCAAGCTTTTTCTTCCTATTTAAATCCTGAATTACTACAAACTTACAACAGGTATTTTGACGAAGCAGAAGAGGCGGTACGGCAAAATTCGGATGTTTTACAGCGTGTAAAAACTGCTCGACTGGGAGTGGATTATGCAACGTTGGAAGCATGTCGGAAAAATATATCACCTGAGTATACGCTGGTGAATACGTTAGTTGATGGTCAAAAAATAGTAAATATGTTGGCTGTAAACAGGTTGAATAATTTTAAATCAACAACAACTCAAGCTGAAATTAAATTGATGAATGAAATGGGTTTCACAGTGGACGAATATGTGACAAATTTTAAAAATGCACTGGTGGTGGCAACTAAACCAAATAAGGCGTCCGGGATGCCAGTAAAACTTCTGACTTCTGCAAAAAAGTATGCCAAGGAGGATCCCCAAACGTTAACAGACGGTGCACTTGGTGGTGCCAGTTTTTATGCGAATTGGCTGGGGTTTGAGGGCAATCATATGGAAGCGATAATTGATTTGGGAAAAACACAATTGGTGAGTTCAATCAGTACAGCATTCCTCCAAGTAACAAACCATATTGTCTTTTTCCCTACATCGGTTACTTACTCCTATTCAGAAGATAATTTGGTCTTTAATAAAATCGATTCAATTGACAATAAGAGTCCACTTATGAAAAAAAGTAAAGTGAATGATATTCAATATTTTAATTCCAAATTTAAACCGAAGAAAGTACGCTATATCAAAATTGAGGCAAGGAATGTTTTAGAAGCGCCTTATTGGCACCACGGGGCCGGACTGCCGGCGTGGATATTTGCCGATGAGGTAATTGTAGACTGATTTGTCAAAAAGTTTACTAAACCTTGGAGGTTTAGTAAACTTAAGTAAAAGCGTTAAGATCGCAGGTAGGATGCGCCATTCACATCCACAATGCAGCCAGTGAGAAAGTCATTACCTTCGGAAGCGAGCCAAAGGGCGGTTCGGGCCACTTCTTCCGGTTTGGCCACACGGTTTAAGGGACTTTGGGCGCGAATCGAATCATCTACAATATTGGCCACTCGATCAGTTCCCACGAAACCTGGTGCAATGGTATAAACAAAAATATTATCTTTCGCCAAAGCCTGTGCCATGGATTGTCCCAACGCATTTAAGCCCGCTTTGCTGGCGCCATAGGCAGGTGCTTTAGGTTCACCACGAAAGGCACCCCTTGAAGAAATATTCACGAATTTTCCGCCGCCATTTTTCTGCATCACTTTTGCCGCACAAAACATGAGGTATGCAGGCCCCATGAGATTGGCGCCGATGGTTCGTTTCCAAACATCCTGCCAATCATCGAATGAAAGTGAATAAAAGTCATACTGTTCAACAATAGCCGCATTGTTCACAACTACATCGATGATGCGAGTAGACTTAACAAGATTATCAACCTCAGATGCATTTGATAAATCCGCCTTTACGATTGAATGACCCACTCCCAATAAAGATGTGAGCGTTTCATTTGCACCAGATTTATTACTATTGTAATGGACAATTACAGTCCCATTTGCTTTTGCAAAAGATTGGGAAATAGCTCGCCCAATTCCACCGGAAGCGCCAGTGACAAGGATCGTTTTTCCTGAAAAATCAATCGTCATGAGATAAGGATTTAAAGTATTTTGTTAAGGCGAAAATTTCCACACCCATTCCACTAATTAGAAAACCAATTGCTGTTGGTTTTAAGAAATAAAAATGAGTCCAGACGAAAATTGCATAAAGAATTATGCCAAGGATTATAAAATATTTTCCGATGCGGTGAAATGGACTTGAGGCTTCCATGCGACGGATACTTTTGGGATATTCGTTTTCTACCCAATCATCCAATTCTTTTTGTTCTTCAGCTGTTTTTCTCATTTTATGACACGTTTTAAATTAATGCTGAAAACAGATAATGCGATAGCTGCCATAACATCCGCAAAGGGCGACATTTCAGGGAAACCATAATTCCAAACCACGACGCCTAAAATCCATATTAAATAGATTCTCTTTTTCAACTTGAAATTATCCTTAGCAGATGAGATTCCAAAGATCCGTCGGGCTTTTCTATGATACGCCCAATTTCAGTACCGTTACGATAAAAAATAATTGTAGGTGTGTGGGTAATATTAAAGGATGTATAATCATGAAAATATCCTTTTTTATCTTTGGTCAACCCAATAATCTTAAAGTTTGCATAATTATAATTTAATTCATCCAATATTTTGTAAAATCGGGGAACTTCTCGCTTGCTGTCGTGGCACCATGTACCCATAAAAACTTTGATGGATATGTGCAGCAAGTTGGATGGTTCTAACCGATTCAATTCTGGACGGTAGGTATCATACTGTTTCGAAAACCATGTATTAGTATCATGGTTTTTAATCAATGATTTATTCAAAATACCAAAATGGTATCCATCTTCGAAAACGACAGTGGGATTATTCCCAGGGTAGATACTGGCGCAGCCCAGCAAACAGGCACAGGAAATGGATATAATCTTGAATCTCATAGGTACAATAATAAATTAGAATTTTGTGATATTAGGATTGGTTTTTTCGCCAACTACGGAAACCGTAAATATTGAGGAATACTAACACAACTGACAAGAATGCCACAGAATAAGAATTAATGAATAATGCATAAATTAGCATGACCGAATTTCCTACTAACCATACTAACCACGAATTAAGATTCTTTTTAGCATTTAAATAGTAGCCAATTAAAAGGAGAGCTGTGGCGATCCATCCAAGGAGTTCAATCATATAAATACTTAATTTTGACTAATCGTTAAACTTAGACCCAACCGGACTGCGATATTTTTGGAAAGGAATTAATAGGAGTGTTTTAATATTAGAACTTTCTTTCAGAGTCATGTGTGTGTCGAGACCATATAAAATTTTATCCATGTTTTTTATATATTTGGATGTTTTAAAAATATGATCCCATATAGAGAAAATATTCCCATAATTACTGTCCGTATAGGGAAGGGATTTATGGTGATGAATCTTGTGAAAATTAGGAGTGACAAAAACGGAAGAAAGGAATTTATCAATTTTTGGGAATATTTTGATATTGGCATGGGTCAACTGGGTGAAAATGACAGAAAGGGTTTGATACATCATGACGACACCGAAAGATGCACCAGAGAAAAACACAGCCATTGCCGTAAATAAGAGTCTGAATATGTTTTCGCCTGGGTGGTGTCGCAAACTAGTAGTTACATCTATTTGTTGATCCGTATGGTGAATAATATGGAATCCCCACATCCATTTTACACGATGCTGTATCCAATGAATGAGCCAAGCGCCTAATAGGTCTAGTAGTAAAAGACCAAAAATAATATTCATCCAAAGTGGCATTGTAAATAAATTGAGAATTCCTGTTCCATTTTTTGCATTAAAATCGGCCGCCATTAAAATGAGAAAAGCTCCGAAAAGATTTATAACCAATGTGACAACTGTGAAAAATAAATTGAGTAAGGCATGCTTTCCTTTTTTATAATCAAACCGGAAGAGAGGGATTCCCGCTTCTAGTAAAAAGAAAAATGCAAGTCCGCCCACCAAAAGTAAGGAGCGGTGATCCGTTGGGATATTTTCAAAGTATTGGAGGATGTTTTCCATTAGAACCTTTTATTTATAGGTAGAGACTAAGGAAATGGGAAGGTTAGTACAAACAAAAAATCCGGCTGAAGGGGAAACTCTTTTACTTGTGGGGTGGAGGAGACTTCCCGATAAATCGGGATGACATCTGGAAGTATTTATAATAAAAAAGAATCAGTCATGAGATATAAATGATATTGTTATTAAATAGAAAAGCCCCATCTAGATAGGGCTTTTCATTATAGCGGGACCGAAGGGACTCGAACCCTCGACCTCCGGCTTGACAGGCCGGCGTTCTAACCAACTGAACTACGATCCCAAATATAAATGAACTTACTTTTTTAAGCGATAAACCAAGGAGAAAGGAATCACAATCACATATCCCAAAAAAAGAAGAATGGGGGCAAGCGTGAGACTTTGAAAGCTGTTTACCGATCCGGTCGCCATTAAGGCATAACCGACTAAAAGAAGACTAACACCAAATGCGAATAGGATATAATTGATTTTCCCAAAAGCCCACCCTTCAAAAAGAGAGACACCATTTGTATTATTATTACTCATTGCGACGGCAAAATTACACTTTTCGATATGCTCTGCCAATGAGTTTTTATGATTTTAGTTGAATTTATAGGGTGTGTATTGGGGTTATTAAGATTCTAAACAATAGAAATTGCCTTGCGTGGGTAAATACGTATAACTTTCGCCCCCATAAACGATGGAAAAATATCAGTTTCATTTGGGTCAAAGTTTTATTGGAATTACAGCGGCTGTCGTGCTGGGCATTTTATTGGCTTTTTATAGCCTCGTATTATTCTGGCCCCAGGGAAATCCCTATGATTCGGTAAAGGTGACCATATCAAAAGGTGCTTCCCTTAAAGAGGTGAGTACCCAATTGCAGGATTATAAAGTGATTCGCAACGAACGATCGTTTCTTTTAGCCGTTAAGGCACTGGGGTATGAAAAGGACATTCCCGCCGGAAGATTTAAATTGGTTAAAGCGCAAACCAATTTTGATATTATCGACCAATTGGTGAATGGAACCCATGTGAATAAAAGGGTAACAATTCTGGAAGGCTGGACGATTTCTATGGTTGCTCGAGAACTTGAATCTAAAATTGGAATGGATTCTCAGTTATTCGAAAATGCCTGTAAAAATAAATTACTGCTCTGGAAGTGGGGAATTGAGGCTGATTCATTTGAAGGATATCTTTTTCCTGAAACTTATCGCTTTGCAGAAGATGAAGCGCCACAGGATGTAATCAACCGGTTAATGGAAGAATTCCAGAAAAATTTTACAGAAGATTTGAAAGTGCGGATGAATGAAGTAGGTATGACAGAAACGGAAGTCTTGACCCTTGCTTCTATCGTTGAAGGTGAAGCGATTTACAATCGTGAAAGGCCGGTAATTTCAGGTGTATATCACAATCGCCTGAAAAAAGGCATGCGGCTCCAGGCTGACCCTACAATCCAATATATTATTGAAGACAGCCCGCGGCGCTTGTTTAATAAAGATTTGAAAATCAAATCGCCGTACAATACATATTTGAATTATGGACTTCCACCGGGGCCGATTAATAACCCGGGGATAGAATCTATAAAAGCAGCGTTGTATCCTGCGAATACAGAATATTTGTATTTCGTGGCTAAGGGGGATGGATATCATACCTTTTCGCGGACACAGGATGAACATATTAAGGCCAAACGTGAATTTCAAAAAATCCGGCGTAAGAACAGAAGACAAAAAGCAAAAAAGGGATAGTACACATACCAAATGAGTAAACGAAATCTGAATAAAGTGCAAAAAGCAGCTGTTGAAGCTTTTGGAAGACCTGTCTTGATTTTTGCTGGTGCCGGCAGTGGGAAAACGCGCGTATTAACCCACAAGATTGCCCACTTAATAGAAAATAATCTGGTTCCTGCCGAAAATATATTAGCGGTTACTTTTACAAATAAAGCAGCCCAAGAAATGCGTGGTCGGGTTAATGGCCTGATTAAGGAATCTAAAATGAGGTCAACCATTGGCACATTTCATTCTATTTGTGCGCGTGTTTTACGTAAAGAGATTCATCATCTAGGTTATTCTTCTGATTTTTCTATTTTTGATGTTGCGGACCAGGTTACCTTAGTTAAAGTGGTCCTCGAAGCCATGGATATACCCAAGAATTATGTTACGCCACAAGAGGTTCGTCATAAGATCAGTTATTTCAAAAATAAACTAATCAAACCAGAAGAAGCTAAAAAGAAAGCACATTTAGTAATCGAAAAAACCTACGCGGATATTTATAAAAATTATCAAAAAGCGTTGGCAAAAAATAATGCTGTCGATTTTGATGATTTGTTACTGCTTCCTATAGAACTTTTTGAGAAACATCCGGCTATTTTAGAAAAATACCGTGAAAACTGGCAATATATCTTGGTGGATGAATATCAGGATACAAATAAACCACAGTTTATGCTGGTTAAATACTTGGCCCAAAAACACCAACAAATTTGTGTGGTGGGTGATGATGATCAATCTATTTACGGATGGCGTGGCGCAGACATTCGAAATATTCTTGATTTTGAAAAGAATTTTGGAAATTGTGAAGTGTTTAAACTGGAAAAAAATTATCGATCATCTGCACATATTTTGGAAGCGGCCGCTTCTGTCGTAAAAAACAATGTTAATCGTGCACCAAAAGAATTAATACCTCATAATGGTGCCGGTGAAAAACTGGGTTTGATTGAAACCAATGATGAGATGGAAGAAGCAGATGCTGTGGTGAATGCATTGGAAAAAGAAATTAAACTTCAAAAACGCAATTTCAGTGATTTTGCTATCCTGTATCGCACCAATTCTCAATCACGTTCATTGGAGGATGCCTTCCGCCGTTCCGGGATTCCCTATAATATTGTGGGTGGTTTCCGATTTTATGAACGGAAAGAAATTAAAGATTTAATCGGCTATATTTCCTTAATTGTAAATCCAAAAGATACAATTTCTATGCGCCGAGTGATTAATTTTCCACCTCGCGGCATTGGAATGAAAACAGTGGATAAATGTGTTATCGAGGCTGCGGATAAAAAGACCGATATGATTGAAGTTTTGAACTTTCCAGGGAATATGGGTATTCGTGGGAAACAGGCAGATTCATTACAATCCTTTTTCACAATTATTAAAAAATACAATGAACTCCTTCCAAAATTAAATGCGGGTGAGTTGGTTCGAACCTTGGTGGAAGAAGCTGGAATTATTCAGTATTATCGCGCCAGTTCGGCGCCGGAAGATCGGGATCGATTAGAAAATGTGATGGAATTCCTCCGAAGTGTAGATGAATTCATGCTTCGTACACCTGAAGGTGGCCTATCCCAGTTTTTAGAAGAAGTATCTCTGTTGACCGATTTAGATCAATGGAATGATGAAACAAACCGCGTAACATTAATGACACTTCATGCGGCCAAAGGATTGGAATTCCCTGTCGTCTTTATCACGGGACTAGAAGATGGATTATTTCCCCTTTATAGTGCACTAGAAGCGCAAGAGAAACTTGAAGAAGAACGGCGATTATTTTATGTAGGGTTAACCCGCGCCATGGAAAAAGTTTATCTCATGTATGCAAATCACCGTCGTCGTTTTGGCTCTGAAGATCTTTACGGTATGGTTTCAAGGTTTGTCCATGAAATGCCCGAAGATAAATTAGAGAAAATTTCATTTACATCTGCACTTACACGAAAAGTTGTGGGTGGCAGACCAGGTTATAATACAAAGACTGCTGTAAGTCGTACAGTTGTGGTTTTTGATGATTTTATCGTTGGTGACTTTGTAGAACATGCCATATTTGGAATTGGTAAAGTTATGGCTTTGAGTGGCCAAGGTGAAAACCAGCGCGTAGGTATTGTATTTAAAGATGGGCTTAAGAAAAAACTCGTTGTTAAATTTGCCAACCTAAAGAAAGTCGAATCTCCCCAAGTATAATCGCGGTCGAGTCCGACTGATTATTTTATATATTCCTTTATTTAGAAACGTGTTTGTTCTTATTTTATGAGACTCAATCTCAATAAAATAGAATGATTTTATGGCATCCCCAGAACCACTAAAAAAAGCATTAAGAAAAGAAGGACTTAGATATACTCAGCAGCGACAAGCTGTTTGGGATGAATTACGTGCAACGGATGCTCATCGAGATGCAGAAGAAATTTATTTATCTCTAAGAAATTCAGGGTTAACCGTATCCCGGGCTACTGTTTATCGAACCATTGATGTATTGGTGAAAAATAATATGGTTCGCAAATTAGAATTGGGAGACGGCCGTGCACGCTATGAACATAAGATAGATTCGACTCATCACGACCATTTGATTTGCGTCCAGTGTGGCAAAATTGAAGAATTTATGGATGAGGTGATTGAAGAGCGTCAGGATAAAATAGTAGAAAAGTTTAACTTTAAACTTATTCGTCATATTCATCAATTATTTGTGATTTGTAGTGAGTGTAAAAAAGCATGATTTTAACCGATTTAAATCCGGGAGAAACAGGTACCATAAATGATATAAAAGGGGATACTCATCTCCAAAATCGTTTGGTTGAACTGGGTCTCCTATCTGGAATTGAAGTTCGAATGGTAAAACAAGCGCCCTTTAAAGGTCCTGTTGAAATAAAATTTCGTGATTCTTATTTGTCAATTCGTTGGCAAGATGCCCGTCAAATTGACCTGATAAAATGAAACAGCATTTTTTTGAAAATAACCCTGCCTTGGATACTGATTCGAAGTGGGTAGCTCTGGTAGGGAATCCCAATTGTGGTAAAACGGCAATCTTTAACCTACTAACAGGACTGAACCAAAAAGTATCCAATTATCCTGGTGTAACAGTAGAGAAAAAAATCGGTTTAGTTTATTCGGAAAATCTATCATACAAAGTATTGGATTTACCCGGGACTTATAGTCTTCAACCGGAATCATTCGACGAAGAAATTGTTTCGGAACAGGTTACCGATTGGGCCAAAGGTGAATCGCCTCCCGCTATCATTATTTCTGTGGTTGATGCCTCAAATTTGGCGCGAAATCTTTTCCTCACTTCCCAACTTCTCGATTTAAATATTCCTGTAATTGTGGCATTGAATATGATGGATCTCCTGAACGATGGCCAACAAATCGATTGCAAGAAACTGGCAAAAAAATTGGGAGTTAATGGCGTTGTTCCTATTTCAGCAAAAAAGAATCAGGGGTTGGATGAACTAAAATTAATGATTGGGACAGTGTTGAGATCGGGTAAATGTTCAAAACATTCATTGCCCTGGTTGAATGATAAAATAGTAGAACACCTATCTCCATTAATAGATCCTCAATTTTATTCGAAAGATTTTGCTGTAGCCCAATTATTGCGAAAGGTCACCCATTTCAGAAATGTAAATGGCGATTCATCCCAATTTAATTCTATCAATGAAGCAATCTTTGAACTGGGATATCAGCCCCAAACGGTTGAAGCTACCCTTCGATATCGTTGGATTGATGACATTGTTAATACAGTTCATAAGCGAAGCAGACCGAAGATTGAAAAGGAATCTCGCAGTGAAAAGTGGGACAATATCCTTACCCATCGCTGGGGAGGACCGGCCATATTTATCACTATTCTATATTTCATTTTTCAATCCATATTTACATGGGCCACAGTTCCCATGGATTGGATCCAAGCGGGGGTCGACCAAGTTTCTGTATTTATTTTGTCCAATATGCCTTCAGGAATGCTTCGTGATATATTGGTTGAAGGAATTATCGCTGGTGTTGGTGCTATCGTTATTTTCCTGCCGCAAATTTTAATATTGAGTTTCTTCCTGACAATATTAGAAGATACGGGCTATATGGCACGGGTCGCTTTTATGCTAGATCGAGGAATGACAAAAATGGGACTCCACGGTAAATCAGTTTTACCCTTAATGAGCGGTTATGCCTGTGCCATCCCTGGAATCATGTCAACAAGAACAATTGACAGTTGGAAGGAGCGGTTGGTTACAATTTTAATTTTACCTCTCATGAGCTGTAGCGCCCGTCTTCCTGTTTATACCCTGTTAATCGGTGCTTTTATACCGCCTGTAATTGTGGGTGGTATCTTTAATCTTCAGGGATTAACATTAGTATTTATGTATTTTTTGGGAACCGTAACCGCGCTGATTCTAGCTAAAATATTCAGCAAATTTATCAAAGAAAAATCATCATCATCTTTTGTAATGGAGTTGCCTCCATATCGTGTTCCTATTGCCCGTTCCGTTATTCGTCATGTTTTCATTCGGGGGAAATTATTTTTGGTAAATGCGGGAAAGATTATTATGGCTATTTCCATATTATTATGGTTTTTAGCATCCTTCCCAAAAGTGGATCCACAATCAGTTGATGTGAATCCCATTCATCATAGTTACGCAGGCAAGATTGGCCATGCCATGGAGCCGGTCATCCGTCCTTTGGGTTTTGACTGGAAGATCGGCATTGGATTGTTAACATCGTTTGCGGCAAGAGAGGTAATGGTTTCTACAATGGCAACCATTTACAATGTTGAAGATAGTGGGGATGAAACTGTTAACTTGAGGGAGGCAATGCTAAACGATACTGATGATAAAACTGGGTTGCCTGTATATACGCCGTTGGTAGCATTGGCATTGATGGTTTTTTACGTTTTTGCCGCTCAATGTATGGCTACCTTTGCCATTGTGCGCCAGGAAACAAACTCATGGAAATGGCCTCTGTTCATGGTCGCCTATATGACCGCCTTAGCCTATTTTGGCGCTATGGTAGTTTATCAGTGCGGGTTGCTATTGGGTTTTAGCTAATGGAAATGCAAACGCTTATTGCGATTGGAATTGGAATCATTGCCACTGGATATGTTATTAGTGTTTTTGTTCGGCAATTGAATAAACCGGAAGTTGATCCTAAGTGTGATGATTGTCCTGTCCCTGACATGATGGATAAAAAAGAAGAGTCAAACTAGTTTTTTCTCCAGCATAAGGCTCCCCAGCTTGGAAGTTCCATTCAATTCAAATCCCAGCTTTTCATATAACTTTCTAGCCGGTTCGTTTTTTGGCATAACCCGAAGTGTCATTGTTTCAATTTGTTTTTCCCGTGCGAGTGATTCAAGATATTTCATCATTTTTTCACCTAATCCCTGTCCTCTATATTCTTTATCGATATAAATATGGAGTGCATGGGCGCGGTTTGAATCCTGGATAATCATGAGATTTCCAATCCCCACGATCCATTTTTCATTGACCAATGCGAAACTATGGATGTCATCATTGGCATAGGTCATGGCAACCCATTTTTTAAAACTGAAGGGATAGGCCATCCGTGGGTCTGTTAAATTCAAATCTTTAGGATTCTTAAACCATTTTGTCATGACCGCTTCTAAGATGCGGGCATCCTTAGGTTTGGTGTAACTGACTTTTTTGATTGTGATGGACATAGGTGTTCTTTACTGATATTTTCGTAAGTTTATGCCTGAAATTTAGAACCAATGAAGTCCATAGTTACCATTTCAAAATTTAAAGAAGGCGACACCATCCAGGGGTTTTATCTCTGTGTTGAAAAACACCTTCGTCATACTCGCGCCGGTGATCTTTATTTAGATTTAATTCTGAGAGATCGCACCGGTCAAGTCCATGGTAAAGTGTGGGATAAAGTGGCCGAATTTAATGAAAAATTTTCAAGTGGTGATGCTGTAGCTATCAAAGGTGAGGTGGATATTTTTCTCGAAAGACCACAGTTATCTATCAAAAGAATTAATAAGGCTACGGTTCAAAACTATGCCAGATATGGATTTGATCCTGCTTTAGTGATGCCAACTGCCCAAGCAGATCCTAAGGATATGTGGAAGAATATTAATTCATTAATTCGAAAAATGAAAAATCCTTTTCTGAAAAAACTATGTGGAAATATTTATTCGGAAAATAAAGAAAAACTATTCACTCATCCTGCATCCGTATCTATGCATCATAATTATCGTTCCGGATTTTTAGAACATATTCTGTCCATGTCAAAAATGGCTGTGCAGCTGGCGCCCCATTATCAACTAGATACTGACTTGGTCCTTACCGGGGTCCTCTTACATGATATAGGTAAAATCTATGAGATTGAATCAGATTACGAAGCTACCTTTACGGAACATGGTAATTTGATTGGCCATATAGTTATGGGTCGGGATATGGCCCGATCCGCTGCGAAGAAAATTAAAAAATTCCCCGAAAACCTACTATTAAAAGTGGAACATATCATCCTTGCCCATCAAGGGAAGTATGAATGGCAAAGTCCCAAAAAACCGGCTTTTAAAGAAGCGCTTTTGGTTCATCTTATTGATGTAACTGATTCACAGATGAATATCATGGACATGGCTTTGAAGGAAGATAGAGAAGATGGGGACTTCACTAACAGGCATAATTATTTTCGTATCCCGTTATACAAAGGTGCAGATGGGTTTGAATAATTTGGTCCGGGCTGCGATATTTTGCGCCCTGGCAATTGGAATGGGTTTTTCTCTTATGCTTGTCCCAAATGTGGAACTTATTACAGTAATCGTTTTTTTATCGGGATTAACATTAGGAGCAAAGTGGGGCACCTTGGTCGGGGGCACGGCAATTTTTATTTATTCGGGACTGAATCCAATGGGGTCAGGCCTTAGCTTTCCGCCTTTATTTCTAATGCAGATAATTGGTATGTCCATCACCGGTGCAGTGGGTGGTTTCGTTCGCCCCATTTTCTATCGAAAACAGTTTAGTGTAATTTCTTTGGCTGGATTGAGTATTGTCGGTTTCTCAGTTACACTCATTTATGATGTTTTAACATTGGTGTCTTATCCCATCTCGGCAGGGTTGGGTATGGCAGGAGTTTTGGCCGCTTTGGTTAAAGGTATGGGTTTTATCATTTTGCATGAAATATCTAATGCTGTAGTATTTGTTGTTGCCGTTCCCAGTGTGGTAAAATATCTAAAATAAAATATGAGAAAATTGGTTGTTCTATTAAGCTTGAATGTAGGATTGTTTTCTCAAAGTTCTTTTGTAATTCCTTTTGATTGGGCCGGTCAAAATGGTATTATGATTAACGATGGCGCTTTATTCTGGAATAGAGACTGGACCTCTGGTATGCTCCTCTTTGACGGATCCTACACGTCATATCCCAATCGGTATGGATCTTATACATCTCGAAAATTTCAACCGTCTAAAACAGGTCTATTGCCCGAGTTTAGTGTTTTGCCAGATTCAAATAATGTAGAAAGTTATTTTGATTATTACCGTGGAGATTATCTGTATAACCAAATGGAAATTGGCGCCGATTATGAGGAGCCAAATCGACTAATCCAGATTCGAGGATTTAAGAGAAATCATGGTGGAAACACAGGACATTACCTTCATCCCGCTGGCGGTTCTTCCCCAATTCATCATTCCTACCGTGTGAACTATGGTGCAAAAAAGGGTGAGCAGAAATTGGAATTATCAGCTGGGAGATTTGTTACTCGCAGTGGTTTGCCGGATTCAACTACAAACGGCCTTGAGAATGAAAATATAATCAGTGCTGGAATTCGCTATCAACACCCACTTGGAAATTGGACCATGGATACTTATGTGGGTCAATTTTTTCAGCATCGTCTAATTCATCATTCATCTTTGGTAGATTCAAATTACCGTGATGTAAACCGTGGTAGTATCAATATTCAAATTGAATCATCGGGTGGCATAAAATTTGGGTTTGTCCAAGAATCTCAACAGGTGAATGATAATCGTCATAACCGGTCATTGAATTGGACTAAATTGTATTCGGCAAAATTAATTGGGAATCTATCTTTGATGGGAGGGTTTCAAATATTGAATTCAGATGATGCATTCCCATTTTTATTTAATATGGATTATGTTAAAAAATATAATAATGGATATTTTCAATTTTCATCAAGTGGTTCTCCGAAACCAAAACATCCTGAATTGGATGATCCCTCAGATAAATCATCATTTGAATTTTGGAGTCATTCCGATATTAAAGGAGGGTTAGATAAAGGTGGGTTGAGGATTACTGGATCGCTTTCATTGGTTCAAAAGGGAATAGATTCAAATACTGATGAAAAAATCATATTTGCAGGTGTCGGTTTCGGATACACTTTTAAAAATGAATGGTCAGTTTATTCGAATGTAATTACCCAAATAGATTCATCCATTAATGGAGGCGGTTTTGGTACCTTTTCTTCTTTAGGAGTAAAAGGGAATTTAAATTTATTTAAGAATAATATGAAAATTGATGCGCATCTATGGGGGAGCGGTACGGCCGCGCGATTGAAATCTTTTGGATTTGATCCAATCAGGCAAATACCATTTAACAATACAAATGCCGATTGGATATTGCCGGACCAATGGCTTTTTCATTTTGAAGCGATTGCTAATATATCAGGTGTGTTAGTTACGTATAAGGTAAATAATATCCTGAATGCGGTGGGAAGTGTTAGTGGTGCCTCTTCAGAAGATTTAGTTTGGGCACGCCCCAACCATATATATTCAAAGTTGGGACGCATGATGCAATTTGGTGTAACTTGGACTTTTAAGAATTAATCCACTTCTTTTTCAAAAACAGCAAATGAACCGGGGATAGCCCCAACTTGGTATTGGTGAACCAAGGTACCTTTATTATCGTATACATAAACATTGTCTGGGGCTTGGTAATCAGTATCAGCTAAAAATAAAAATTCTCCAAACGCCGCTGCTGAATATGTACTGCTTGTCTTCCCGATTATACTGTTTACATCGGCTGATAAATTTGGGTTCAATGGAGCAATTCCAGTTTTGAATGATCGATAAACAGTATTATTAAAAGCCAAAATATCAGCGCCGTAGTCACTTGTTTTTCCCAAGTCATTTTTATCTACTTTACCTGTGACCAAGTCAATGAGAGAATTACCCACAGTGGTGCTCCAGTCCGGGTTATAGTAGGTGCTAGCGACGTAGAGTTTCTTATCATGGATGACCATATTCCCGGGGCCTTTAACAACTTCAAATGTTTTAGAAAGCGTTCCATCATTATAGATCTTTAAAACGCGATTATCAGCTGTCCAATCTGGTTTCATAGTAATACTGGTGTATAGATAATCCTCATAGAAGATAATCATTTCAGGAAGGCCGTTAACGGGGATTGTATCTTCAATGGCATATGTTTTCAGATTCATCACGATTATGCCGTTTACGTTCCATGCGGTGATATAGCCCTTATTTTTATAAACAGCCATATGCCGAGGACTAGCGCCGGCCAGACCAATCTTCTTAACATGGATGATTTGTTCACCGCCAAGAGAAAATTCTTCAATTGAATGACTGTTATTATTCACAACAAAAAGACGGTCGTTATCCACGGTCATGGATTGGCAAATATCGCCCAAAGATTGACCGGTTTGGTTTTGGTAAATGGGGCCAGATATTTCCGGCTTCTCAGGATTTAACATCCAAAGGCTGGCATTCGATTGTCCAAAATTTCCTTCGCAGAGAACGAACACATTCATTTCTGTTAAAGGATCGGTATCATTGTTATAGAGGTTTTCACATCCAAAAAAAATCGTCACTGGAATAAAGAAAACAAGTTTAAATACACGGTTCATTATTTAGTCCTATTGAATTGAGGGTTGTATTGAATAGAAAGTGAAAAACTGCGTCCCGGTTCTGGATAACTATTCACTGTCATATAATTTTTATTGAGAAAATTTTCTACTGAAATAAGAATATTGATTTGTTTGTTCACAGACCAATCGAGTCCGCCCGAAAAAATAAAATAGGGAGCTATTGTGACATCTTTAGGCCAACTATATAGGGAAATTCTTTCACCTGTATATTGTCCTTGCAGCCAGTAGTTCAAAGATAGGATATTGGCCTCTATACTGAATGAACCTAAATATTTTGGTGCATAGCGCAATGGTTTATTTTGGGTCAAATCTTTAGAATTATTATAACTGAAATGAGCAGTATAGCGGATGTTCTTGATTAATTCTCCATCCAATGTGATGGTGGTTGTATTCCGCAGCGTATTGGCAATGTTATGGGGCTGCCAATAGGTTTCTCCTGGCGCCCATTGAATCAGGTTTTTACTGTTTTTATAGCTGTGGCGAATCGATAAATTGTGTTTCTGGAAAGTTGTTTCCCAATGAGCGCGAATCCAATGTGTTGTTTCCGGCAAAAGGGATGGGTCTCCACCAGGACTCCAGAACATATCATTAAAAGTTGGGTAACGAAATCCATTCCCCGCCATGATAGACACAGAAGCATTTTTCATTCCATATTCCAACCCCGATTGCCATGTCCAGATGCTGAATCTTCCTTTTTCCCGATCGAATCGAACACCGCTCTCATTCGAAAACTTTTCTGAAATTGCCCAAATAATCCTATTGGCATAAGATTGAATAACACGATTATGATTCTTCGTATCTGTACTGGAAATTTCTTCTTTTTTAAGGAATAGCTTTTGATCTATTTCGATGGATTTATGCGGTGATGTTTTCCAACTCATTTCAAGTTGGGATGCGGTTAAGTCATGTCGACTATCCACGGCATATTGTGGATTAATGTAGTGTTCATCGCTTTGACGGGAAGTTAATGAAACAGAAAAAAGATGGTTGGGTATTTGCCATATTGATCTAAGGTTGAATAATTGAAGGGCATCTTTTCGTTTTGCTTTTGGGGATGGCGAAAAAACCAACCCGGGAATACCGCGGTCCTGTTGAGTTAAAAGGGATTGAATAGATATAAACCATCTATTTGAAATAGCACAATTGGTATCAATAGAATAAAACGATTGTTTAAATATATTATTTTGAATCTTCCCGCTTTTTCCTAAATGACTATAATCAAAATTCCCAGTTGACCTTAATTTTCCAAATCCAAGATGTGTTTCCCAAGTTTCAGATGGAATCTTGATTTGACCTGCGATGGAACGGAGACCAAAACTGCCAGATGTTATTTTAATACGTGGAGTTTTAGAGTTTGTAATTGAAATTGAACCATCAATACTTCCAGATCCATAAGATAATGTCGGTGTTCGGGAAATGGTCAAATTATTAATTATGAAAAAAGGCATTTGTGATATATCAGTTTCACCATTTTGGGGACTGGTAAGATCGATCCCATTCCATAATATTTTGGTGTGAGAGGTCAATCCCCCATCAATAGATAGTGTACCCAACCCTCCAATGCCGCCATAAGTTCGTAATGAAAGGGAAGGGATTGACGCCATAGTAGATGAAAGGTTTCGCCCATTCTTGGCTTGAAAATTATTTGAATGAATCGGTCGGAATCCCTTTACATTTATGGGATCCATTTCGACAGGGTCCATTTTTAATTGAACGATATATTCTGAATTATTGGTAATAACGAAATGTTGATCTTTGAACCCATAATGATAAACGGTAATACTGTCCCCCAATTCACCGACCGTGGTAAAAAAACCATATTCACCAGACATGGTCCATGAGCCTGAAGAATCGTGAACAATAATTGCATGGGAAACTGGACGGTTACCATTTTGAACAAGACCTCTCACTTGAGGCTCCGTGCCCAAAGCAATAGATAAAAACAATATGTATGGAAGAAATCTAGACAATGATTCTCGCCAATGGTGGCAGGAAAAAGTCTACGATGGTCGAATTGTGAGTGAATTCAATTGATCGAATCATGACTTTTTTTCCCGAAAGTCAGTGGATGTACATTCTTGCCCAGGTCTCCTGACTTACGCTGGTGGAACACCATTAAAATAGTATTATAGCGATTACAGTAGCGGGTACTGTGCCCGAATTAAACGAGCTTCCCTGCGGCAAAAATGTTTCAAATAACGGTTCGAATTTAGTAGCATAAAACCATTACTTAAAATGCATCAATGCAAATTAAATAAATTTTTCAAAAATTGATGCACTTATAGATTCAGTCTGATGAAACAACGGTGTAAATTCTGTGCTATGATTTCGCCAACAATAAATGGCTCTATCCTAAATCGCTCCGTTTTGGTGCTAAATACGAATTATTCACCAATGGATATTTGTACAGCGCGCCATGCAATTTGTCTTTTTTATAATGAAAAGGTAGAAATCCTGGAATCATATAATGAATCGGTTCATTCACCGTCGGTAACGTTATCCTTGCCAAGCATTGTTAAGCTAAAAGATTTTGTTCGGCATCACAAAATGGATGTAGTATTAAGTCGAAAGAACTTATTAATTCGGGATAAGCATCAGTGTCAGTATTGCTTGATTAAAAAAGGTCCATTGACGCTTGATCATGTAATGCCGAAAAATAAAGGTGGTGGCGATTCTTGGGAAAATCTTGTTACCGCTTGCCAGGTTTGCAACAGAAAAAAAGGTAACCGAACACCATTCGAAGCCAAAATGCCTTTAAAGCGGATGCCGAAAAAGCCCAATAAAATTCATCATTTTCAACAATTTATTCAAGATAAACAAACGGCATGGCGGCCCTATTTATTTATGGAGTCTTTTTAAATGAAACGTGTTTTGAGTGGAATTCAACCCTCAGGTGATCTACACTTGGGAAATTATTTTGGAATGATGTCCAGAATGATTAAGTATCAGGAAGAAAATGACCTATTTTGTTTTATCGTGAATTATCATGCTTTAACAACCATCCAAGATAAAGATCGGCTGGCTTCCAATACATTGAATGCAGCAATGGATTTTATGGCTCTTGGGCTGGATCCTGATCAATCAACATTTTGGATTCAAGGTGATGTGCCACAAGTATGTGAATCCACTTGGCTTTTATCCAATATTGTGAATGTTGGCCTTTTAGATCGAGCTACTTCTTATAAGGATAAACTTGCCAAAGGAATCACCGCCAATGTTGGTCTTTATTCATATCCAATTCTAATGGCATCTGATATCCTTTTATTTGGGGGCGAAATTGTTCCTGTTGGTAAAGATCAAAAACAACACCTTGAAATGACCCGGGATATGGCCATTCGATTTAATAAAACTTTTGGTGAAGTATTTGTCGTTCCTAAACCGGATATTGAAAAAACCACACAATTAGTACCGGGAATTGATGGTCTGAAAATGAGTAAATCTTATGGAAATACCATTCCAATTTTTGGCGCTGAAAAAGCGATTCGAAAAAAGTTTATGTCAATCGTTACCGACTCTACTGAAATTGATAAACCAAAAGATATCAACTCACCCTTATTCCAGTTGTATAGCCTATTCCTGAATGATTCGGAACGAGAAACTTTGGCCGATCGATTCGGAACACCTGGTATGCGTTATGGCGATGTGAAGCAGGAATTATTCGAATGTTTTTGGGCACAGTTTGAACCGTTCCGGGAAAAACGAGAATACTTGACCGGTCATAAAGACTATGTTATACAAAAATTAAATGAAGGCGCTGAGAAAGCTGGCGCTGTAGCCGATTCATATTTAACCAAAGCCAGGGAGGCGATGGGGTTGCAATATGGAGAAGTAAATGTATAAAGTTCAACTCAGTCAATTTGAAGGGCCATTGGACTTATTGCTATATTTTATTCGTCGTGATGAAATTGATATTTATGATATCCCCATTGCCCAAATTACTGCGGAATATTTGCAAATTATTGAAGATTTGAAATCAATGAATCTTTCAGTTGCCGGTGAATTCATTCTAATGGCTGCTACGCTAATGCGTATAAAATCTAAAATGTTGATTCCACGCACTGAATTGGATGATCAAGGTGAACCAATTGATCCAAGAACAGAGTTGGTGAAACAGTTATTGGAATATCAACGCTTTAAGGATGTGTCAACAGATTTATCGATGCAATGGCATGAGCAAAGTTATCGCCATGAGCGGACAACTGTTCAAGATATAGAAGGAATGGATGATCCAGGCGTTTATTTGCGCAAAGTAAATCTTTTTGATTTGGCTCAATATTTTAAAGAAGCTATGGACAGAAGGCCTGTGATCACCTCGTATGAAATGCACAGAGAACCGGTCAGTTTGGATGACAAAAAATATTTTATCCTTAAATCTTTTGATGGGGACGGTATTTTAAGATTCAAATATTTATTATCAAAATGTGAAGATAAAATAGAAGTTATTGTTACTTTTTTAGCCATCCTCGATCTTATGAGGTTGTTTGAAGTTGTTGTTTATCAAAATGAGTTATTTGATGATATGGAAATTCATCGACTCGAAAAAAATTAAAAGATAATCATGGAAAATATTGAACTAATAATAGAAGCATTGTTATTTGCAAGCCCGGAACCACTTACGCAGAAAAAGGTTAATTTAATTTTTGAAAATGAATCGCCCAATTTGGAAGAAGTTTCTGAAGAACTTTCTGAACGATATTTGGCTCAGGGAAATGCTTTCGAAATTCAAAGAGTAGCTGGTGGATTTCAACTGCGGACATTACCGGAGTATGATATGTATGTTCGCCGATTATTGAACAAAACAGGTCAACTCCATCTTTCTCAAGCGTCTCTAGAGTCCCTTTCCATTGTGGCTTATAAGCAACCTATCAGCCGATCCGATATTGAGGCCATTCGTGGTGTGGATTGTGCAGGTGTCCTAAAAACTTTATTAAAAAAATCCCTCATAAATATAAAAGGTAGGGATGAAGGTCCCGGTCGGCCTTTAATGTATGCCACTACTGGTGAATTTCTGCAGGCTTTTGGATTGAGCCGTATTGCAGATTTACCAAAACTTAAAGAAGTAGCTGAATTATTAGAGGAGCAACCAGCCCTTACAGAGCAAATTAATGCGTTTAAATAAATTTATAGCCCAAGCTGGTATCGCCTCTAGGCGAGAAGCGGATAAATTGATAAAAGGTGCCACTGTTACGATCAATGGTGTGGTGGAGGTAAACCCCGCCTATGATGTTCAAGTTTCCGATGATGTTCGATATGACAATGCTCGTATTAAACCGGAATCAAATATAAGAATCATCCTATTAAATAAGCCCGAAGGATATATTACTACGGTGAAAGATCCCATGCGGCGAAAGACGGTGATGGATCTAATTCAGACGGAAGAACGCCTATTCCCCGTTGGCCGTTTAGATAAAGATTCCACTGGGTTATTATTATTGACGAATGATGGTGCATTGGCGAACAAACTTATGCATCCGAAGAATAGAATTCCCAGAATTTATAAAGTTGTAATTGATAAAGTATTCCGCGGTTGGGAAGTTAAACGCTTGGCAACTAGAGTATATATTGGACAGAAAGAATGGGGTAGAGCAGAAGTTGTTGAACAGCAACAAGTGAAAGGCCGTGCGACAGTATTATTGCGTCTTTACCAAGGGAAAAAGAGGGAAGTTCGGCGAATGATGTACAGGATGAAAAGAAAACTGTTCAGTTTAGACCGAATTCAGTTCGGTCCAATTGAACTTGGAAACATTGCTCGTGGTGCATGGCGGGACTTAAATGAGAGTGAACTAAAGGCACTTGATAAACTTAATTCCTGAGGAATTACTTCATTCTAAATTTGTCTTATTAAATTGGTAATCTTATAAAGAAAGCCTTAAATTTCTTGGCTCATTGAGAGTGGAAAATAGATGATTGTCGCCATAGACGGACCTGCAGCAACAGGAAAAAGTACATCAGCTAAATTAGTGGCCCAGAAATTGAGCTTCACTTATTTAGACACAGGTGCTATGTATCGATGCGTTACATTGGCTGTTTTGAGGGATCAGATTTCTTTGGATGATGAGAGAGCTTTTGAGCAATTGCTCAAAAGTATGAATATCCAACTCGATAAAACTGACGACCGTTTGGTCGTTCATTTAAACGGGGAAGATGTTTCAACTGAAATCCGAAAAGCTAAAGTTACCTCCCAGGTGAGCGCCGTGAGTGCGCTACCCCAAGTTCGGTCTGCTTTAGTTGATTTCCAGAGAAATATTGCGAAAGATCAAAATTGTGTCATGGAAGGCCGGGATATAGGAACTGTTGTGTTTCCCAATGCCGAATTCAAATTTTTCCTGATTGCAGATGATAAGATTCGGGCGGAAAGACGCCAATTGGATTTATTAGCAATTGGAGAGAAAAAATCTATTGATGAGTTGGTTGAAGAAATTCGCCAACGGGATGCTCTGGATTCAGGACGATCCCATTCACCATTACGAAAAGCCGATGACGCTATCGAAGTGGACACATCTAAAATGACAATCAATGAGCAGGTTGACTTTATGGTCAACAAAGTAAAAACATTAACAATAGGAAACTAAACCAACATGAGTGAAACAATACAAGAACCTGTCGTTGAACAGACCAATGATTCTCCTGAATTAGCGGTCAGCGCTGAAATAGTGGACGAAGCGCCTACGACTTCTAACGGAGCTGATGCTCCTGGCAAGGATGTGCCAAAACCAGAATTAAATTACTTGGCTTCAGATTTATTTAATGAAGTGCGCCAAGTATCCCTCGAGGAACTAATGAGCTCCGCGGTAATTGAAGAGGTCTCACAGGAAGAACAAGATAGGTATTTATCGACTTTTTCAGAAATAAATGAACGTGAAATCGTAACCGGCCGTGTCATCGGGATGAATGAAAAAGAGATACTGATTGATATCGGTTTTAAATCTGAAGGTGTCATCCACCGAGATGAATTCACTGAAGACACCCTTCCTGAAGTGGGTGAAAAACTGGATGTTTACCTTGAGCGCATGGAAGATGAAAGTGGAAAAACTGTTCTTTCAAAAGAAAAAGCAGATTTTCTTCGTCGATGGACCCAACTCCGTGAAATTCACGAAACCGGTGAAATCATCAGTGGTCGCATTGTTCGTCGAATTAAAGGTGGTATGGTTGTGGATTTAGAAGGTGTTCAAGCCTTCTTACCTGGATCGCAAATTGACGTTCGCCCTGTAAAGGATTTTGATAAATATATTGATACCGAAATGGAATTGCGGGTTGTGAAATTCAATGAATTCCGTAAAAATGTAGTTGTGTCCCACAAAGCGATTCTTGAAGAAAGTCTGGCTGAACAGCAGGACGAATTATTCGAGAAGTTGGAAGTGGGCAATGTCATGGAAGGCCGCGTTAAAAATATTACCGATTTTGGTGTATTTATTGACCTTGGCGGTATCGACGGCTTGCTCCACATTACCGACCTTAGCTGGGGCCGCGTTAATCATCCATCAGAATTAATTGGTATGGATGATACACTTACTATTAAGATCATAGATTTTGATAAAGAGAAAAAACGCGTTTCATTGGGGCTCAAACAACTGACGCCACATCCTTGGGAGAATTTAGAAGATCGCTATCCTGAAGGAACCAAGATTAGTGGAAAAATTGTCAGCTTAACCAACTACGGTGCATTCGTTGAAATTGAACCGGGAGTTGAAGGATTGGTCCATGTTTCAGAAATGTCTTGGACTCGCCATATTAAAAACCCATCAGAAATGTTTTCACTGGGTGATGAAGTTGAAGCAGTTGTATTGGCTATCAATGCTGAAGAACGAAAAATCAGTTTGGGTGCTAAGCAACTCCAAGCAGATCCATGGGATCAGATTGAAGAAAAATATATGGTTGGGACAATTGTGAAAGGAAAAGTCATTAATCTGACTCAATTTGGCGCTTTTGTTGAATTGGAAGAAGGTATTGATGGCTTAATCCATGTTTCTGATTTGTCTTGGACAAAAGTAGTTCGTCATCCAAAGGAAATTATTGAAAAAGGCCAAACGGTCGAAGTTCGCGTATTAGAAGTTTCCCGTGAAAGCAGACGCATTGCCCTTGGACTGAAACAAGTGGAAGAAGACCCATGGCCAGAATTGGTAAAACAATTTGAAACAGGGAAAGAAATAGAAGGTGAAGTGGTTCGCGTACTGGATAAAGGCATAATTTTAATGCTGGATCAGGATGTGGAGGGAATAATTCCTTTTGGTCGCCAACCCAAACGCCAGCGCAAAGCGCTTTCTTCCAAGTACAAAGCCGGTCAAAAAATGAGTGGTGTTGTTATGGAAGTTAAACCGGACGATAAAAAAGTTGTTCTTTACGTAGAAGAACTGAGTAGCGATAAACCGGGTAAGGTTGATGAAGTTCAGGAATATCTTGAAAGCCAAGATGAGCCTGAAGGTGAAAAAATCGAAATACCCACTGGTGCTACAGAAAAAACTGAAGGCGATACTGAGGCGGTGGAGGAATAATTTCCGTCTCTCAGTCTCCTAAATAAATATGGGGAAGGGATTCAATCCTAATAGCCTAAAGTCCTTCCTCTCCTTGCAAAAGCTGGGAATTAGACTTGGTGCCATCGGCTTGGCTGTGCTGCTGTGGTTATTTGTTGTCAGTGAGAATGAATATACTATGGTAGTGGATGTGCCGATCGAAGCACGAAACTTGCCCGCCCGCCATGCTTTGAAAGAAGAAGTTCCTGATGTAGCAAAGGTGCGATTGCGCGGAAGGGGTCGTTCGTTATTTAAAACAGTCATTCTCAAAAATTTTATTCCAAATTTTAAACTAGTTCTGGATTTAGAACGCATTTCTGAAGAATACGATTTTATCCTGAATGATTATTTCGAGAGATACCCACAAAAAGTTGTCATTCCATCTACTTTTGAAGTGAAATATGTGGAAGTCATTTATCCCAGTTCGGTGCACATCAGCCTTGATGAGTATAAAGAAAAGAATGTTTCTGTTCGTTTGGATATATTGATAAAACCGGCGCCGGGTTATTCCTTGGTTGGACAACCAAATGTTTCACCAAAATCAGTAAAAATAGCCGGTTCAAGAAATATTGTTGAAAATGTATCTGAAGTATTTACAGAATCAGATACTATTTTGAATGCAACTTCGAATATTTTTACAACTCTTACTTTGAAAGTGGCCCGTGGTGAATTAATTGAATACACGCCCAAAACGATAACATATCGGCAAAAAGTTCAATCAATTAGCGAACGGATTATTAGTGAAATCCCAGTTAAAATTTTGAATGAACGTGATAACCTTCAGGCGTTTGTAAGTCCACAAACGGTAGCCCTTACAGTAGTTGGAGGAACTGATTTTATCGCTAATCTGAAATCGGATGATATTTTAATCACAGTAGATTTTAACCAGTGGAATTCACAACAGCAATTTTATGATGTAAAAGTCCACACACCATTAGATGTGATCGAATGGATGGATCTCTCCCCACAAAGTATTGAATTAGTGGTGACCAAGAGGGTCGGTTGATCGTCCTCGGGATTGAAACATCCTGCGATGAAACTGCAGCGGCAGTATCTATGGATGGTTCAATAATCTCATCGCAAATTAGTACCCAAACCATTCACCAAAAGTATGGTGGTGTCGTTCCTGAAATCGCTTCCCGCGAACATGAGAAATTATTAAATGACATGGTTTCGGATACATTAAAGGATGCGAAAATATCCCCTCAAGAATTAGAAGGAATAGCTGTGACTCAAGGTCCTGGTTTATCGGGAACATTGATTACCGGAATTTGTTTTGCAAAAGGATTAGCCTTAGGGCTTGGGCTTCCCATTATTGGTGTAAATCATTTAGAAGCCCATATCTTTGCGAACTTTCTGGCTGATCCTGCGTTAAAATTCCCTTTTGTCTGTCTCCTAGTTTCTGGTGGGCATACTCAATTATGGCACGTTAAGGATGTGAATGACTATTCTATGTTGGGCGAAAGCAGGGATGATGCAGCCGGTGAAGCATTTGATAAAGGGGCGAGGATATTGGGTCTGGGATATCCCGGCGGTCCTGAAATAGAAAAATTGAGTATTAGCGGAAATAGAAATGCTATCAAATTCCCACGGGCATTGATGAAAAAGGGCAATCTTGAGTTCAGTTTTAGTGGACTAAAAACATCCCTTCTTTATTATATGGATAGCCATAAAAATGAAAATATGAATGATGTGGCAGCAAGTTATCAACAGGCTATTGTAGATGTATTAATTACCAAATTAAAATGGGCTATGAAAAAAACAGACTGCATTACCTGTGTTATTGCTGGCGGCGTAGCGGCCAACCGATCTTTGCGAAAAAATGTGGAATTAATGTTAGCTACAGAAAAAGTGATTTTTCCTGAATTATCCCTTTGTACTGATAATGCAGCAATGATTGCTTATTTGGGTGAATTGTATTTGTCGCGGGGGATAAAAAGTAATATCGATTTCCCTATTCAACCTAATTTGAAATTAGCATAAGTAATGGATTTTAATTTTCTCCATGAGGTGGACTTTATTTTTTGGGCGACAATTTTTATTGGCATCGGATTGATTTACTATTTATATAAAATTCTTTCAAATGAACAATGGTATCAATTATTACTTGGTTGTCGCATCCTAATCTTTATCATTTTTGGATTATTGTTATTAAACCCAATTGTAAATTTTTCGGGTGAAAAAGAGAAAAAACTGGATTGGGCCATTTTTATTGATAATTCCGCCAGTATAAAGTATCATCAAACACCGTCTCTCAATGCGATTCAATCTGGGGTGCTGTCATTTATGAACCGCTTGAAGGAAAAAAATATTTCTTACGATTTATATCAATTTTCAGACAAAATCAAAAAAGTGAATTCCCCAAAACTAAATGGAATGGGCGTTACAACAAATTTGGGAATCGTTTCGGAAAAAATAAAAAAAGATGAAAAGAATCTCGCTGGTGTTGTAATCGTTTCTGATGGTATAATCACAGAAGGAAAAAATCCGATTTTAAAATTTGAAAACGTTAATATTCCTGTTTATACACTAGGAATAGGGGAAAACAGTGAGTTGGTTGATGTGGCGATTCAGTCTATTGATGTACCAACGGTTGTATTAAAAAGTGATGGTGTGAATGTTCGTACTACAATCCAATCTGTTGGGAATATAAGCGATCGACTCAGTGTGTCACTTTATAATAATCAATCCTTGGTAGGATCAAAACATATTCGACTCGCGGGACAGGGATCCAGAAGGGAAGTAAATTTTCGTTTTCGGCCCAAAGAAATTGGTAAACAAAAGTATGAGGTCAGAGTTTCATCGGTAGAAGATGAAATTAACATTCAAAATAACCGACAGAATTTCAATCTTCTTGTATTGAAAGATCGATATAAAGTGGCACTTTTAACTGGGAGTCCAAATAAAAATACAGCTGTTTTAAAGCGAGTTCTAAAGCAAAATCCGCGAATAGAATTGGATCATTTTACACGAATGACAGAAAAGCGTTTTCGTCCTGCCATTAAATCTTTTTGGGAAACACCTTATGAATTAATCATTTTTGAAAATTATCCAATAAAACCATTATCTTCTAATTTTATTCGAATTCTTGGAAAAAAAGTTTTGGCAAATCAAGCTGCGCTTCTTTTATTCTCAGGCCCTAATCAGTCTAATTCATCTTTAAAGGGGATAACATCCATTCTCGGTATTGCCACTATAGACAGTGTCCCAGAAACTGAACCTAATTATTGGAATTTTGTTGAGGAACAAAATTTCGATGAAACTGATCTGCCGCCCTTAAATCAAAATATTCTTATTTCTGGAAGAGAATTAACTTCAGATACTCTAGCAATTTCCGAATCGAATTGGCCCCTTTGGTTAAGAAATGAGAATGGCAATATCCGGACGATGACGTGGACATCCCCAGGGATTAATATACTTTACTTTAATGACCAAAAGTTAGATAAGGACGGGCCGTTTTCGATCATTTGGGATCAATCCATTTCATGGCTGTTGAAAACTGGTGGTGAACATGAGAACTTTTTTCGTTTCAATAAAGATCGATATCAACAGGGAGAAATGGTGCAGATTACAGGAACACAACCATTTAATCAAGAAATGGGTGCAGCGGTAAATATAATTATTAATATCAAAAATGGTGTCACAAATATTATTTCTCGAGATATATTATTCAATATAGAAGAGCAACGTTGGGTAGGAGAATTCCGAGCACCCGGTCCTGGCGAATATAACTATTCTATCCAGTTTAATTCAGAAAAAATCCCAATCCAATCAGGTGCATTTCAAGTACTGGAAAGCCAGATTGAACTCAATCAAGTTCATTTAAACAAAAAGTTGCTCACATCCATTTCAGATAATACTAATGGACAATTTTTCAAATGGACATCACGAGATAGTATTTTAATTAAAATCAATCCAAAAGTACGTCGTGAATTCAAGGCAGAAATTGTTAAATTTAACGAGAGTAGAATCTTATTATTTATCATGATTCTCCTTTTATGCATTGAGTGGTTTATCCGCCGAAAAAGAGGATTATCATAAAATTTGAAGAAAGAATTTAAATGAAGCGAATTACAATAATTGGCACTGGATATGTTGGCTTGGTGAGTGGCGCTGGTATTTCTGAATTTGGTCATCATGTTACATGTGTTGATATTGATATTGATAAAATTGATCAATTAAAATCGGGAAAAGTTCCAATTTACGAACCGGGGCTCAAATCTCTGGTGAAACAAAATGTAACAAAAGGTCGTTTGCATTTTTCGTCAGATGTGGCTGAAGCAATAAAAGAATCGGACGTTATTTTTATTGCTGTAGGTACACCCCAAGGTAGTAATGGGGAAGCAAATTTGGATGCTGTTGAAGTAGTAGCAAAAGCAATCGGTGAAAATTTAAATGAGTATAAAATAATTTGTACCAAGAGCACCGTCCCCATTGGAACAGGAAAAAAGATTGAAGAAATTATTCAATCCATAAATCCTGAAGCAGAATTTGATTATGTTTCCAACCCGGAGTTTTTGCGGGAAGGAGCTGCCGTAAAAGATTTTTTACATCCCGATCGAGTTGTACTTGGCGCCAGAACAAATAAAGCAATTGATATTATGCGAGAAGTTTATCGCCCTCTTTACATCAATGAAACACCAATCCTTTCTACTTCAGTTGAAACGGCTGAAATGATTAAATATGCTGCAAATGCATTTTTGGCATTGAAAATAAGTTACATCAATGAGATTGCAAATTTGTGCGAAGTTGTTGATGCAGATGTTCATGAAGTTGCTCAAGCGATGGGTATCGACGGACGGATAAGTCCTAAGTTTTTACATCCTGGACCTGGATTCGGTGGCTCTTGTTTTCCAAAAGATACCCACGCACTAGCGGCTACCGGCCGAAAAAATGGTAGTCCCTTGCCCACAATAGAAGCAGCTATCAAAACGAATGCATCTCAAAAGCAGAGAATGGTTTCAAAAATAAATAATCTTCTGAATAATAAATTAAATGGAAAATCAGTGGCTATATTGGGATTGGCATTTAAACCCCAAACAGATGATGTACGGGAAGCTGCTTCAAGAGTGATTATACCACAATTAATTGATTCCGGTGTAAATGTTCGTGCTTATGATCCAATAGCCATGGGAAATTTTAAAAAACACTATCCCAAAATTCAGTATTATGAATCTTGGCAAGATGCAGTTGATGGTGCTGACGCTTGTGTGATTCTGACAGAGTGGAATGAATTACGAGGGATGGATTTGAATGAATTGAAATCCTTAATGAAAACACCTATTGTTCTAGACACAAAAAATATTTTAAGTATGGATAAATTAAATTCATTAGGATTTACTTACGATAATGTGGGGCGCAAAAAATCATAATGAAAGTAACCCAAACATCCATCGGTGGGGTGGTTAAAATCCAACCAAATGTACACTTAGATAATCGGGGATACTTTTTTGAATCCTTTAAATCTTCTGATTTTGAGGCTCATGGCTTACCTTCCAAATTTGTGCAAGATAACCAAGCCAAGTCATCCAAAGGTGTATTGCGCGGATTGCATTATCAATTGAATTTTGCCCAGGGGAAATTGGTTTGGGTAAGTGAAGGTAAAGTATTGGATGTGGCTGTGGACATCCGCAAAGGATCGCCCACCTTTGGCCAATTTGAATCAGCCCTTTTGGATAACGAAACACACACCCGTTTTTATATTCCACCGGGGTTTGCCCACGGATATTTTGTTTTATCGGAAACGGCCATATTTCAGTACAAATGTACTGATGTGTATCATCCGGAAGATGAATATGGTATCTACTGGGATGATCCTGAAATTGGGATTGAATGGGGCATTGGTGATAAATTGGTATCTGAAAAAGATCATATTTTACCTTTGTTAAAAGATATGGATCCAAATTTGTTACCCATGTACCGAGAAAAGAACTAAATGATACCAATTGAACATATCCGCAATAACCCAGAAGAAGTTGCGCAAAAACTAACATCTAAAGGGGAAAATCCAGCAATTGAGGGTATATTAAAATTAGATGAAAAGTACCGGACAGATTTAGGACAGGCCAATGATTTGCGGGCCAAAAGAAATAAAGCTTCTGATGCAATTGCCAAAGCTAAAAGATCAGGGGAAAATGCGGATGATGCAATTAACTCCATGCGGGAGGTTTCTCAACATATAAAAGTGTTAGAAGAAAAAACTCAGGAATCAAAGACTAAGTTGGATGAGCTTTTATTGGGTTTACCCAATCTTCCACATGAATCTGTACCTGCAGGGAAGGATGAAAAAGATAATCCATTGGTGCGTGAATGGGGCGAATCAACTGAATATGATTTTGAGCTTAAAAATCATTTGGAATTGGGCGAAGCACTGGGGCTCTTTGATTTTGAACGGGGCGCTAAAATTGCTGGTTCCGGTTTTCCATTATATACAGGAAGGGGCGCAAAGCTGGAACGGGCGCTGATTAACTATATGCTGGATGTACAAACGGACCAGCACGGTTATACAGAAATTTTCCCGCCTTTTCTTGTTCGCTCAGAATCTGCAATTACGACAGGACAATTACCAAAATTTTCTGAAGATATGTATTTTTCTGAAAAGGATGGCCTGTGGCTGATACCCACGGCAGAAGTACCCTTGACAAACATACATAAAGATGAAATTTTAAATGAAGATCAATTATCAATTAATTATGCCGCCTATTCGGCTTGTTTCCGTCGGGAGGCAGGTTCTTATGGAAAGGACACAAGAGGATTTCTAAGACTTCACCAATTTAATAAGGTGGAACTGGTTAAATTGGTTAAACCGGAAAATTCATATGAAGAATTGGAAAAATTGGTTATCCATGCTGAGTACATCTTGCAATCATTGGGATTGAAATATCGAGTGATTGAATTATGTACAGGAGATTTGAGTTTCTCTGCAGCCAAATGTTACGACCTGGAATTGTGGGCGCCGGGTGAACGAAAATGGTTGGAAGTATCTTCTTGCAGTAATTTTGAAGATTTCCAGGCGCGTCGGGGCAATATTCGTTACCGCAAAGCTAATTATAAGAAAGTTGAATTTGTCCATACCTTAAATGGCAGTGGTGTTGCCACACCAAGGCTATTGGTGGCACTTCTGGAAACATACCAAAAAGAAGATGGAAGTATTGATATTCCCAAGCCGCTACAATCATATCTCGGTGCGGAGGTCCTAGATTAGTCTCCGATCTGTTTGGTTTTTAATTAATGTAGTTTTGTGGACGATTATTTTCGCCACAGCAGGAATTGTTGGATCTATCTTTGAGTGGCGCGGTAAATTTTTAAGTTGGATTACTCAAACTTGGTCCAAGTGGTTACTAATGATTGGTGGTATTCAATATCAAATTGTTGGACTTGAAAAGCTTGACAAAGAAGGAAACTATGTGTTCGTCGCCAATCATGAATCAGCAATGGATATTCCATTGGTATTTGCAGGTTTGCCTTACCACTTGGTGGCTATTGCAAAAATTGAATTGAAAAGAATTCCAATATTTGGTTGGGCCATGATGGCAGGTGGGCACTTTTTTGTGGATCGAAGAAATCATGCAAAAGCATTAAATTCCTTGGATAAAGCAAAAGATTCCATGGCTAAAAACCCTCGCTCAATCATCATTTTTCCTGAAGGCACCCGTTCATTAAATGGTGCAATAATGCCTTTTAAAAAGGGTGGTCTCGTTTTGGCTATGAATATGGGTATCTCTGTTGTGCCCATTGCTCTTTGCGGAACTAGAGATGTCATGAAGAAAAAAGGATTAACTTTAAATAGTCAAACAATTGAGTTACGAATTGGAAGTCCAATTGATACAAAAACCCAGCCCTATGATTCCCGGAATGAATTTGTGGCCAGTGTGCGGGAGAATGTTGTGGCTCTAAAAGAAGAATGGCAAAATGCGGTCTAAATCAATCTATTCGATTCCGGACGCTATGCCATGGCAAAGTGGGTATGTTTCAGAATCACCTATTTATGAAAAATCCCTAGTTGATGCTTGGATCAAAGTTCGGAAAGGCACCATTTTTAATGATATTAATCGCCAACCAATCATGATAATCAATCCGGGCATTGTCAATAAAAATGAAGGGCCAGATATTCATGACGCTATCATTTTCACTGAAGGTAAATTAATTTCTGGAAAAATTGAGGTTCATATTCGCGCCAGAGATTGGTTTTACCACGGGCATGAAAGCGATCCAAAATATAACAATATAATTTTACACATCACCGCCTTTCCGGATAAGGCAGATCGAAAATTAAATAACCGTCTAATTTATTTTAACCCCAAGGGTGAAGATTTACAATGTGATTTAAAGATGCCTAACGTAGGGCCATCATTAGAAAAATCACTCATAGAATTTGGATTAAAACGCTGGTCCCAAAAAGTGCATCGATATCAATCGCGAAACTGGAAGAATAGGGTGCTTCAAGATAGTTTCAAACTTTTTGGTAAGGGAGGAAATGAAAACAACTTTCTTCATTTGCTTGAATTGTTTCAAAGAGGAAAAACCCCTGATTCCCCTGAATTGATAAATATTCAATGGCATCACAGAGGAATTCGGCCTAATGCCTGGCCAGAAAATAGAATTTCAAATGTCTACAATTTGTTTCAATACATAAATATATTAATTACTCCTCCAGCCGAGGTATTATTAAAACTAAAATCAATGGTTAATCTAAATTTGTATGTTGAGTTGACTGGAAATATTTTTAACCCACTAGCTGCAAGCACTTGCCTGAATCAGAGAGATTTTAATTCCTATAAAAAATTAAAAGAAGAATGGCTCAATTTAAAACTGGGTTATAGTTATGGGCGTTTTCAAAAACAATTCAGTGGTGTTTTGTCAACCAGCCAATTAAAAACATTTTCCATACTTCAGGGACTTATTGTATTAGAAGAATCATTTTGTAATGATAAACATTGCATAATTTGTCCGGTAAAGAGATCATATGGCAATCTGGGCTAAGTCTGAAGCTATAGAAAACATTGTCCAATTAAAGGCGACAGGAATAATAGTTGTTTTTACCAATGGATGTTTTGATATAATCCATAAAGGACACACTACCTATTTAAAAGAAGCTCGGGAACTGGGTGGCTTTTTAATTATTGGTCTTAATTCAGATAAGTCGGTGCAACATCTAAAGGGGCCTGAGAGGCCTCTCAATCCAGAAGAGGAAAGGGGTGAAGCGCTACTGGCTCTGGACTATGTGGATGCAGTTGTGATTTTTAATGAGGAAACTCCAAAAAAATTAATATCAGAATTATTACCCAATATATTGGTTAAAGGCGGTGATTACCAAAAAGATGAAATTGCCGGCTGTAATGAAGTTGAAGCTAATGGAGGTAAAGTAATCATCCTGCCTTTTTTGGAAGGCTATAGTACAACAAAAATACTCGAAAACATGGGGAAAAGGTCTTGACTAGGGAAGCCCCAGTCGCCTAATTTCGCCAGCTAAATTTACCCTAAATATTCATGAAACAGACATTTACAAGAATTTTAATATTAACAATGTTGAGTGTGGGCCAAGGCTTCTCTCAAGAAGAGAAACCGGTTCAGGAATCACAAGAACATTATGAAAATGGGAACGGTTTTGAAAACAATGAAAACCGTTTACCGCAATTATTACGCGACATAAAAGTATTGCTATCCGATGCTTTAATTGCTGACGTTATGGAAGATACGCTGGAAGTTGTTTATACACTTAATCGTATTTTTGACCTGTTAACTGAAGCAGACCAATATGGCGAAAAGAATGATGAGGATAAAGACGAGTTCAATCGTTTTGAGGAATCGCTAGTGGAGTTATATATCCACAGGTTCAATACGTTGGATAAAGAGGATGCGGCTATTACGGCGGAACAGTTACGGATGGATGTAACCACTTTTACCGAACCGTTAGAAGTAGAAATGGGAGCATCCCAATTCACAGTAGTGGAAGATCGTGATGGACATATTCCCTTGATTCGCAATAAAAAAGTGGATCAAACTATTAAGTATTTTCAAACCAAAGGTCGGCGACAATTTGAAATATGGCTAGATCGATTAAATGTGTACGGTCCAATGATATCTCAGATTTTAGATGAATGTAACCTGCCGCCAGAATTGATCTATTTGGCCATGATTGAGTCGGGATTGAATCCAAAGGCTTATTCTAAAGCTGCGGCCAATGGTATGTGGCAGTTTATTTATTCCACAGGTAAAATGTATGGCCTAGAAAGAAACTGGTATGTGGATGAAAGGCGTGATCCTGAAAAAGCAACCCGTGCTGCTTGTGCCTACCTTACCGATCTTTATGATGAATTTGATAATTGGTATTTAGCCTTGGCTGCTTATAATGCAGGTGAAGGCCGAATCAGGAGAGGTGCCCGCTTGCACCAGACGTCGGATTTTTGGCAGCTTCATTCACTCCCTAGGGAAACAAAAAATTATATCCCCTATTTTTTGGCTGTAACTATTATTGCAAAAACGCCTGAGAAATATGGCTTTTTTGTTAAGGAGAAAAAAGAATCAGCTCTGGCTTATGATATTGTTACCATTGAAAATAGTGCTGATTTAACTGTTCTGGCCAGTTCCGCAGAAACATCGTTTAAAACATTACAAAATCTTAATCCTGAACTTCGGCAATCAGCCACACCCACAAGCGCTTATGCATTGAAGATTCCCAAAGGGAAAAAAGATATTTTTGTGAAAAATTATAATGCACTCCCAGAAACGGAAAGATTTGCGCCTCAATTTATTTCACATAAAGTAAAAAATGGTGAAAGTCTCTGGACAATTGCAAAGAAATACCGCGTATCAATTCATGATTTGGCTGCAGTAAATAAATTAAAAAACCGTAGTATGATACGCATTGGACAGAAATTGACCATCCCTGTACCAGGAATGAATTTAGCATCAGTGCCAGCTTCCGCAATGTCGGGATATAATAAAGTATCGTATAAAGTTAAACGGGGTGATACACTGGGTCATATTGCAGAAGATTATGGTACGCGTGCTTCCAAAATCAGAATATGGAATGGCATTAAATACGGGCAGCATATTTATCCCGGGCAAAAATTGACATTATGGATCAAGCAGGGTTAAAACGACCCACATCTAACCAGAGGTGGCTCTGGTGGGGGTTGGGGAGCTTTTTTGCCTTAGTGATGGCTTTTAAGATTGGTACGTGGTCTAATGGGTCTTCTAGTGATGGCCCTGGAAAAAAGGTTGGAATCGTAAATATAAACGGCCCTATTGTTTCTGCTGAATCGACGGTAAAGCAATTAGAAAAATTTAGATCTCGAAATGATATTACTGCCATTATTCTTCGGATAGATTCACCGGGAGGATTGGTGGCACCAACCCAAGAAATTTATGAAAAAGTAAAATCGGTTCGGAAAGAAAAACCGGTAGTATCTAGTTTGGGAACGGTAGCAGCCTCAGGCGGATATTATATTGCTGTAGCTGCGGATACTTTGATGGCCAATCCGGGTACCATTGTTGGCAGTATCGGCGTTATTATACAATATCCTGTATTGACAGAATTATTGGATAAAGTCGGTATCAAATTTGAAACAGTAAAGAGTGGAAAATTAAAGGATGTGGGATCATATTCACGAAATGTAACAGATGCAGATCGGGTTCATCTTAATGCAATGGTTACAGATATGTATAATCAATTTGTTGACGCTGTTTCGGAGAGCCGAACCATTGCAAAAGAAGATGTAATTCTCTTAGCCGATGGTCGCGTTTTTACCGGATTGCAATCAAAAGAATTAGGCCTTATTGATGTTATTGGTACTTATGAAGATGCTATTACATTAGCGGGATTAATGGGTAATATTTCAGGAAAACCAAAAACGGTTCGAAAACAGAAGAAACGCCCCTCGCTGTTGGACTGGTTCTCCGGGAATTTGGGGCAAACAGTCAGCAGCTGGTTTGATGAACTACCGGCTTATCGCTGGCGGATGGAGTAAGAATCATGACCAAACAAAATATAGTAAATATTGTTTCAGAAGCCACCGGATTGACAAAGGTTGAAACAGAAACGGTAATGAATGGCGTAATGGCCACTATCGTTGAATCACTAGGACGGAATGAACGTGTTGAGTTACGTGGATTTGGTACATTTGGTGTTAAACATCGGATGCCCAAAAAAGCACGTAACCCTGGAACAGGTGAAGCAATATATTTACCAGAACGCCATGTGCCGACATTTAAACCGGCGAAACATATGCGTTTACACGTAAACGAAAATCTGACAAAATAAAGAGGTGACATGCCCTGCGGTAAAAAACGTAAACGGCGTAAAATGAATACTCACAAGCGGAAAAAACGCTTGCGCGCCAATCGTCATAAAAAGAAAAAAGTATAAGACCCGTTTAAAATGAAACGGGCCAGTATTATTTGGCTTTTAACCGTTCCCCTCGTCCTGACATCTTTTGTCAGGGCTTGGGGGTATGACGGCCATCGTCGATTAAATTATACAGCATCCCGACAACTTAACGGTCCATTCGGTCAATTTCTGAAACGAAATTCAGACGCTCTGAAATGGTATGCTCCGGCCCCTGATTATATCAAAGGGACCGATAAAAATGAATTTCCCCGTCATTTTATTGATGCGGATTTTTACGACCAATATCCATTCGATAATATTCCCATGGATTATGATTCGCTTCTAGCAAAATATGGTGAAGCGAATGTAAAAAAAATGGGTATGGTGCCTTGGAGCATAGAAAAAACATGCGATCGAATTATTTACCTGTTTAAGGCTAAACGATTTGATGAAGCTGTCTATTATATGGGTGTCCTTGGGCATTACGTGGCGGACCTCCATATGCCACTGCATACTGTTTTAAATTATAATGGTCAATTTACAGGAAACGAAGGCGTTCACTTTCGCTGGGAAGGGCGTCTTGTTGATATATATGTTAAAAATATCAAAGCTATCGGTTCCAAAGAGGTCGTGGTAGATCCAGTTTCATTTTCTATGAAAATTGTAAAAGAATCTTTTGCTGTACATGAACAGCTTTTTGATGCTGATTCAAAGGCTAGGAAATTGCTCACTATAGATCAGGCTAAAGAATTAAATACTTATAATATTCTGCCATTCGAAAAGCCATATTTGGATATTTTATATCAAGAGACAGGGCCGTTACTAAACGATCGGTTAGGTCGCGCTGTAGTTCGAATTGCGTCCATTTGGGAATATTGCTGGCTTGAAGCAGGTTCCCCAGAATTGCCATGAGCCAATCTCGTACAGCATTATCTGTTTCCGAAATTACCGCCCAGATTAAGGGGCAAATCGAATCACGCTTTTCGAGTGTTTGGGTTCAGGGTGAAATTTCAAACTTTAAGCACCATTCTTCCGGACATATGTATTTCACCGTAAAAGATGGTGGCGCAGAATTGCGCTGTGTCATGTTTCGGGGATTTAACCAATCAATCCACTTCAAACCTGAAGATGGAATGGATATCTTGCTCCAAGGGAAAATAACAGTCTACGAGCCCCGTGGCCAGTACCAATTGATGGTTCAGATGATGGAACCGGCGGGGATCGGCACATTGTACTTGGCATTCGAAGCGCTGAAAAAACAGTTGGCTGCTGAAGGATTATTCGATGAAGGTTTGAAAAAGTCATTACCATCTTATCCTAAAAAAATTGGTATTGTCACTTCTCGTACTGGGGCAGCCCTGCGAGATATGATTAATATTTTGTCCCGCCGGGCACCATATTTAGAAATTATTATAAGACCGGCATTGGTTCAGGGGGGTGAAGCAGCAGATGATATTATTGGTGGTATCAAAGATCTTGAATCTCTGGAAGATGTGAATGTTATCATCATTGGTCGCGGTGGCGGATCGTTAGAAGATTTATGGGCATTCAATGAAGAAGCGTTAGCTCGAACGATTTCTGCTTGTTCCATTCCTATTATTTCGGCTGTAGGGCATGAGACTGATGTTACCATAAGTGATATGGTGGCTGATCTTCGTTCGCCCACACCTTCTGCAGCAGCTGAATTGGTTGCGCCAAGTACTGACGAAATTAAAATGGAGTTGTCCCGAAACTTCGACCGATTAACCATGATAATTCAACATCGGTTGAATCGTCTATGGCAAATGCTCGACCACTTGATTGATCGTCAAACTTTACAGCATCCCCGTACTATTTTGAATCGTAATCGAGAAAAACTGGGTGTTCTGACTCATCAATTGAGTTTTTCCATGAATCACTTAATATCCTTGGCTAAAACGAAGCTTAAAGGATTTGAAAAAGAATTGACTGTATTGAATCCAAACGATATTCTCAACCGGGGATACAGCTTAGCTTTTAAGTCTGATGGCAGTATCCTTCGATATGCAGATGAATTAAAAGTGGGTGAATCATTTTTATTGAAAACAGGGCAAGGATCAATGGAAGCTGAGAAAAAGAGGAAGATATCCACTGGTGCTAAAGGTAATTGAGTAAAATAAAAACAAAGATTAAATTGAACGATGAGTAAACAAAAAACATTTGAATTTGAAGCAGTTTTGGGGCGCCTTGAAAAAATAGTAGAATCCCTAGAGGGAGAAAGTGAATCTCTGGAAAAAAGTTTAACTTTATTTGAAGAAGGTGTAAAACTTACCGATTCATTGAAGGATCATTTGGAATCGGCTGAGCAACAAATCAAAGTGCTTATGAAAGATACTGATGGAAAAGTAAAAACGGAGGATTTTGAAGGCTAATGTCGGCCTCGGTAAAAAAACCAAAATCTTTCGGAATCTGGGGGAATACGGATAAAACCCGATTTTGGAAATTACTTGATCCTATCATGGAATGGGCTGAAGAAAAGAAGATTTCCCCATTTATTACCAAGCGGATTAGGGAGAAAATCGGGAATGAATCCAATTATAAATTTAATGTAATCGAATCGGCAGAAGATTTTTATAAAATTGACTTTTTGCTAACACTGGGCGGTGATGGCACTATGCTTTCTGCGGCTCGAGCAGTAGGCCATCGCAAAACACCGATTTTGGGTATCCACTTAGGTGAATTGGGATTTATGGCGGAAGTGACGGTTGATGAAATGTTCAGTCGATTGGATATGGTTTTGGCTGGGTCTTATGGGCTTCAGCGGCGAATGGTACTTAAAGCAGAAATTGTCAATGGGGAAGGCCTTAAAGTTTTTTATGCCCTGAATGATTTTGTGATTGATCGGGGAAAATCCAATCGAATTATTACCATGCGCCTTTTGGCCAACGACCGCTTTGTTTCTGATTATAAAGCAGATGGACTTATTGTTGCCACACCTACCGGTTCAACTGCTTATTCCTTATCTGTAGGTGGCCCTATTGTGATGCCGCGCCTGAAAGCTATGGTCGTGTCGCCTATTAGTCCGCATACCTTAACCTTAAGACCTATTGTTCTACCTGATGATCGTAATCTCGAGATTAGTTTCCCCAAAGATGACTTAAAAGAAATAGCCTTTGCCGTGGACGGGCAAGTAAGTGAATACCTTGCTCCAAATGCCAAAATATTTATTCAACGGGCACCTTTTGAAATCCGCATGATCGATTTTGAGGATTCTAATTATTTTCAGACGCTCCGCCGAAAAATGGGTTGGGGGAAACGAGGGGAATAGAGGCACAACACGAGAAAGATTCTCGTACCGTTTAATTTTATTGACGTTGTCTATGTCGCCGCATCATACAATCATTCATGACCACAAACAGTCCTTTTTCTTCTGCTAATCGGGCTGCCTCTTCATTGATGACATTATCCTGGAGCCAAAGTGCTTTAGCACCAATATCAATGGCGGCTTCAGCAATAGGCATAACATGTTCTGATCTGCGAAAAACGTCCACAATATCAACAGGTACTGGAATGTCTTTTAAAGAAGGGTAACATGTCTCTCCTGCAATTTCTGTCTGTCCCGGATTTACAGGGATTATGGTATATCCATTATCTCTTAAATATAAGGCCACATAATGACTGGGCCGTTCAGATTTGGGGGACATACCCACCACGGCGATGGTTTTTAAATTAAATATTTTTTTAATTGTAGTAGAATCGTTCATGAATCAGCGTCTTCTTGTGTTTTAGTGTTTATACCTTCAAGTGTGGATAAAGTTAATACTTAAACTCTTACCGCTTGAACCAATTACCCATCACATAGGATATAATTTTTGGATTCTCTTTAAGGCGTCGGACAGAATATTCAAACCAAGCTTCTCCGAAGGGAACATAAACACGAATTTTGTATCCCTTAGCTTTCAACTGTTCTAAACGATTGCCCATGGGAACACCATAGAGTACTTGGAATTCAAAGCGGTTGGGTGAAATGTTTTCCGTCTCGATTAATGCTTCCAATCTATCAATGAGAGATATGTCATGAGTGGCGAGACAAGCATAACCACTGCCATTCAATAATGTCTTGGCCATCTCCACATAATTATCATTAATGGCAGTTCGTTTTTGAATTGCAATTTCCGATGCCTCCTTATATATACCTTTGCAGATGCGTAGGTTAAGAAGGGGAGAGTCTAATAATTTAATATCATCCAAACTGCGGAAGAGGTAGGCTTGGATCACGGTACCCATTTTATTGTAGATGGAAAGAGTTCTTTTGTAGATTTCAAATGTTTGGGTTGTGTAAGGAGAATTTTCCATATCAATAGTGACACCCACATTATTCTCTTTCCCCTCTTGGGCCAATGCAAGGATATTGTCTTCTCCCATTTGTGGGTCGAGTTCAAGTCCCAAATGGGTCAACTTTACCGAAATAGTACTATCTAGATTAGCATCAGCAATTCTTTGAATCACATCAGAATAGGCGTCCTTGATCTGGTTGGCTTCATCGGTGGAATGAACAAATTCACCAAGGATATCCATGGTAGCAGCGAACCCTTCATCATTGAGTGTTTGAACAATTCCCAGTGCTTCTTCTAGTGATTCTCCCGCAACATACGGTTTGGCAAATGGGCGAACAAACCATTTTGGGAAGTAGGGCATGAGTATTGCTATGAATGAATTTAGCCTCAACATAAGTTGACGAATTTAGGATAGTAAAACAGGGAACATCAAATGGAATTCAAATTGATTTAATTAATTTGTTATTACCGTCAGAAAAATAAGTAAAAAATTCATGAAGTTTATCTTGACCAAGCTCAATAATAAATTCTAAATTCGCCGACTCGAAACGAGTCAAAAAACAAATGTATCGCGACTTCGGCACCATATTTATTTTCATTTTCATGGGCATTGTACTCGTCTATGTACCGTTGCTTATCCAGCAGTTGGTTGCCCCTTCCAATCCCAATCCTGATAAACTTGCCACATATGAATGCGGTGAAGAATCTGAAGGCTCTGCCTGGGTACAGTTCAATATTCGTTTTTATGTGGTTGCTCTTATCTTTCTCATATTTGATGTAGAAGTTGTATTTTTATTCCCGTGGGCCGTTGTATTTAATGAATTGGGAATGCTGGCATTTGTAGAAATGGCAATCTTCTTGGTTATTTTAATGATCGGTCTTGCTTATGTCTGGAAAAAGGGTGACTTGGATTGGGTCAAGTATAATGTGAAGTATGGCCGTGGCCGATATGCTAACTTGATTGAGAAATCCCAAACAACACAGGAATCATAATGGGTGTTTTAGAAAATAGATTTCAAGACAATGTCATCGTTGCGTCTCTGGACAAATTCCTAGGATGGGCCCGTTCAACATCGCCATGGTATTTCCAGTTTGGATTGGCTTGCTGCGCGATCGAGATGATGGCTTCGGCTGCCAGTCGTCATGATTTAGAACGGATTGGTATGATGCCCCGTTCCTCTCCGCGACAAGCAGATGTAATGATTGTGGCAGGAACAGTAACCATGAAGATGGCACTGCGCGTTAAAAAATTATATGAACAAATGGCCGACCCCAAATATGTGATTTCAATGGGAAGTTGCGCCACAAGCGGCGGTCCTTATTGGCAGCATGGATACCACGTCCTTAAAGGTGTGGATTTGGTAGTACCGGTAGATGTATATGTCCCCGGTTGCCCGCCCCGTCCAGAAGCCTTGATTGAAGGTCTGTTGAAACTCCAGGAAAAAATTCAGACTGAGCGTCCGCTCACCCGAAAATCTGCATGACATCAGCTGAAATTAAAGCTGCGATCGAAAGCCAGTTTCCTGGTACTATCGTTGAAAACAAGGAACTGGCAGACCGTCAAGTTGAATTAATTGATGACCAATGGCTGGATGTTGCTACATTTATGAAGAATGACCCGAACCTCTCTTTCGATCAATTAGAATGTATTACTGGTATTGATACAGGAGAAGAGGGCCCCTTGCAAACGCGCTACAATCTGCACTCCATGGAGCATCGCCATAAAATCGAAGTTGTAATCAGTCATGATCGCGCCAATCCTAAGGTAGCATCTATTGAACAATTATGGCGGATTGGTGACTGGTTCGAGCGCGAAACATACGATATGTTTGGAATTGTTTATGAAGGGCACCGCGATCTGCGAAGAATTTTATGTCCCGATGATTGGGAAGGTTGGCCTTTGAGAAAAGATTATGAAGGGCAATTGGATTACCACGGAATAGTGGTACCAAAAATGAAAGAAGAGTCGGGATGGGAGTAGTTAAGGGCGATCAAATGATCCTCAATATTGGGCCCCAGCATCCCAGCACCCATGGGGTGTTGCGTCTCGAGGTTATGACCGACGGTGAGATCGTTTCTGAAATTCGGCCTCATATCGGATATCTTCACCGCTGTTTCGAAAAGCATTCTGAAAATGTCACCTATGAACAGGTGATTCCATTTACGGACCGTTGTGATTACCTCGCTGCCATGAATAGCAACTTTGGTTATGTTGTTGCCATGGAAGACTTAATGGAAATTAAAGTGCCAGAACGAGTAGACTATATCCGCGTTATCATGGGGGAGCTGAATCGAATCGCAAGTCATCTTCTTGCTCTCGGTGTTTACGGCCTAGACATCGGCGCTTTTACCCCATTTTTATATATGCTCCGCGATCGGGAACGTATCTTGGATTTGTTTGAATACACCTGTGGTGCGCGCCTCCTTTATAATTATATGTGGGTTGGCGGTGTATCCCATGATTTACCTAAAGATTTTGAAAAAATCTGTATCGGATTTCTAGATTACTTTGAACCGCAGATTAGTGAGTACAATGAATTGCTCACGTATAATAAAATTTTTGTTGAAAGAACTGCCGATGTGGGAGTGCTTCCTGCTGATGTGGCTGTGAGCTATGGCGTAACTGGACCAAATTTGCGCGCATCAGGCGTAAAATGGGATGTCCGAAAAGATGAACCATATTCAATCTATGACAGATTTGATTTTGAAGTACCCATAGGGACGGGTGAATTGGGAACCGTTGGCGATTGTTTTGACCGTTATTTGGTTCGAATGCAAGAAGTAATAGAAAGTGTTAAAATCATTCGCCAAGCTTTGAAAGATATTCCTGGTGGTGATGTACATCAGGCGATACCGAAAAAAATTCGTCCGCCTAAAGGCTCGATTTATCGTAGAACAGAAAGTCCTCGTGGCGATCTTGGCTATTATATTGTGAGTGACGGCACGCCGGTGGCCTCTCGAGTGAAAATGCGTTCTCCTGCATTTACGGCACTATCGGTCTTAGATGAAATTTCACGAGGATGGATGATTTCGGATGTTATTGCTATTTTGGGCAGCTTAGATATTGTATTAGGAGAAATCGATCGATGACCGTTGATATGCTCATGGGTTGGTTAGCCACGATAGGCGATTTTCCTGTTCTGGCGTTTATTTTAGCGGTCGTCATTTCTGGGATTCCATTATTTTTAGTGATGGCCCTCAATGCTATGGTTGCAGTTTATGTTGAACGAAAAGTGTCTGCTTTCATGATGGATCGAATTGGACCCATGGGGCAAGGGCCGGGACTCCATGCCGGTAAATGGGGATTACTCCAAACTGCTGCCGATGCAATAAAACTTTTGGTAAAGGAAGATACGGTTCCAGAATCGTCAGATAAAATTTTATTTAAAATGGCACCTTTCATTATTTTTATTGGTGCCTTCATGGGATTGGCCGCCGTTCCTTTTAGCCAAACGCTCCAAGTTGTGGATTTTAATGTGGGTGTTTTTTATATTATAGCTGTGGGATCCGTTGGTGTGATTGGAATCGTTATGGCCGGTTGGGCTTCCAATAATAAATGGTCTCTCTATGGCGCCATGCGTTCTGCCGCTCAAATAATCAGTTATGAAATCCCAGCTGGATTATCCATCATTGTACCCATTATGATGGCGGGCACCATGAATCTCCAAGAATTGATTCATCATCAGTCCGGTACTGTTTGGGGCATTCTTCCAAATTGGATCATTTTTAATAATCCTTTCTCATTTTTAGCATTTTTCATCTTTTTTATCAGCGCAATTGCTGAAACGAATCGAACACCCTTTGATATTCCTGAAGCTGAATCTGAACTTGTGGCCGGTTGGATGACGGAATATTCCGGTTTCCGATGGGCCATCTTCTTCCTAAGCGAATATGCCAATATGCTGATTGTCAGTGGTTTGGCTGTGGCTGGATTCTTAGGTGGTTGGCGGAGTCCAATACCTGGATTATTTGATACAGGCGCATGGGGATTATTCTGGTTTATGGGTAAAGTAGCTTCATTGATTTTTGTCATGATGTGGTTTCGTTGGACGTTTCCCCGCCTTCGTGTGGATCAGCTCATGCATGTATGTTGGAAAGTATTCATCCCGATCGCTATGTTGAACATATTTGGCGTCGGTATTTGGAAATTAATTTTCGGATAAACTATGTCAAAGTATTTCACAGATATTTATGATACCGTAAACACATTGTGGACTGGAATGCGCATAACTTGGCGCCACATGATAAACATAAAACGGGACAATGTGACCCTTCAATACCCCGAAGAACGGTGGCCCCGTCCTGAGCGTAATATCGGTTTCGAACATGAAGATTATAATGTAATCCGGTCACGGCTTCATGTAGATATTGATGATTGTATTGGCTGTCTCAAATGTGAACGTGCTTGCCCGGTAGATTGTATTACTATCAATACAATTAAAGCACCTATTCGCGGGGAAGATATTCCTGATGTTGGCCATACAGGTGTGACCTCCAATGGATCAAACAAGGCAATGGTGGTAAGTCGCTTTACCATAGATATGTCTGAATGTTGTTACTGCAACCTATGTACTTATCCGTGCCCCGAAGAATGTATCTTTATGGTAGGTGGTCCAAACAGTTCTAAACATCCTATAGATTATGAATTTTCAGAGTTTGACCGAACCGATCTGATATACCAGTTTGCCAAATCCACTACATCTGAACAAAGAGAAGAATTGAAAAATCCTAAAAAACCGGAGGCGCAAGCCTAATGGCCGATTTTGTATTTTGGATAATTGTAGGGATTACCCTTGGATCCGCATTAATGGTGGTCCAAAGTAAAAACCTACTCTATTCCGCATATGCGCTCCTTTTCTCTTTTATGGGTGTGACGGGTTTGTATGTATTCCTATGGGCGGATTTTATCGCAATTGTCCAAGTGGTTGTATATGTGGGTGGAATACTGATTTTAATTATTTTTGGAATTATGTTGACGAATAAAATTACTTCCGTAAATATCAACCATACGTCTGTTCAAAAAGGAAGTGGCACTCTTGTCGTTCTGGGATTTGTAGGTATTCTAGGATATATGATTTTAAATACACCTTGGCATCAAGTGGCGACAACAGAACCGGTGGAGACTACTGCAACAATTGGGCGATTACTTATGATGGAGTATTTACTACCTTTTGAAGTGGCATCCCTTTTATTATTGGGCGCATTAATCGGTGCAACCACTCTCTCAAGGAAAGAGAATTAATGGATAGCTTAAATAATTATTTATTGGTGAGCGCAATCCTTTTTTCATTAGGATTGTATGGCGTAATCACACGGCGAAATGGTGTGGCTGTATTGATGGCAGTGGAATTGATCCTCAACTCTGCCAATATTAATTTAGTTGCTTTTGCCCGATTTGGCGGTATGAACATCACCGGTCATATTTATGCGTTATTCATTATTGTTTTAGCTGCGGCAGAAGCGGCAGTAGCCTTGGCAATCATAATTAATATTTTTAACAATTTTAATACCATCAACATTGATGATGTTAGTGAAATGAAACAATGATTACAGGGAACATCATTACTGATTTTTGCTTACTGATACTGTTTCTGCCCTTAGGAGCCTTTTTTATCAATTTTATATTTGGTAAACGTCTCCCGAGACAAGGCGATTGGGTATCCGTTGGTGCTGTATTAATAACGCTCATTTTATCCCTTTCCTTACTGATGAATATGTTCATGAATTGGGATCCCGGTTTTTCTCATGAAGCTAAGTTTACTTGGATTGATTTAGGTGCCTTCAAAATTGAACTGGGTTTTTGGGTTGATAATATCACGATCGTAATGTTGGTGGTGGTAGCATTAATCTCTAGCATGACCCACATTTTTTCATTGGAATACATGAAGGGCGATATTCGTTATAATACCTATTACGCTTATCTTGGTTTATTTACTTTTTCCATGAACGGAATTGTATTGGCTAACAATCTGATCTCCCTTTATATCTTTTGGGAGTTGGTCGGTGTCAGCTCTTTTTTATTAATAGGTCATTGGTTTGAGAAACATTCAGCCGCCAATGCTGCAAAAAAAGCATTTTTGACCAATAGGGTAGGAGATATTGGTTTCTTTATCGGCATTATGCTCATCTTCACAGCAATCGGTTCATTTAATTTTCAGGAAGTTTTTGCTGGCGTTTCTCAAGGAATGATTAGCGGTACCTTACTAACCTTGGCGGGAGCTGGATTATTTATGGGCGCTGTGGGGAAATCATCTCAATTTCCACTCCACATTTGGCTTCCAGATGCGATGGAAGGGCCTACCCCCGTTTCAGCTTTGATGCATGCTGCTACCATGGTTGCTGCCGGTGTTTATCTCACCGTTAGATTATTTCCATTATTTTCTCCAGAAGCATTAACTATCATCGCTTATGTCGGTGGTTTTACAGCATTGTTTGCTGCAACGATTGCCATTACCCAAAACGATATTAAAAAAGTTTTAGCTTATTCTACCGTCAGTCAATTGGGATATATGATCCTAGCTGTTGGCGTTGGAAATTATGTAGCCGCATTCTTTCACCTTTTGACCCACGCCATGTTTAAAGCATGTTTATTTTATGGTTCCGGTTCTGTAATCCATGCCATGCATCATTCTTTGCACGATCTTCATAATGATGATACAGATCCTCAGGATATGAGAAATATGGGCGGATTCAAATCTAAAATGCCCATTACTTATTGGACAATGGCAATTGCCACTTTGGCGATCTCTGGAGTACCCCTATTCTCAGGATTTTTATCCAAGGATGCAATATTAGCTGGAAGTCTGTCTTTTGCCCAACAGTATCCTCAACATTTTTTACTACCAATATTTGGTTTTGGCGCCGCCGCCATTACTGCTTTCTATATGTTTAGGCTGATCTTTATGACATTTCATGGTGAAGCTAAAATGCCTAAAGTATTTAAAGGTATCCATGAATCACCCCGCGTCATGACATTTCCCCTTATATTGTTGGCTGGGTTGAGTTTCTTTCTTTTTTACACATTTCCCTATTTTAATCCTATTTCAGATCATGGCTGGTTTACCGAATTAATTGTTGCGGGCAACTCATCCGTTCCTGGAAATCCAACAGCGCACGCGATATATGAAGGCATTCACCATGCCCATTATCCTGCCATGGCACTTTCATTATTAGTGGCATCACTTGGTATCGGACTATCCTATCTCATGTATATAAAGAAAAAACTTTCGCCCCAAATGTGGGCTTCAAAAATGGGATTCTTTTACAAACTATCCCTGAATAAATATTATTTTGACGAAAACTATGACCGCTTCCTCTATCAACCATTTTTAAAATTATCCCGTGCTGTGGCTTACGTGGATTGGGACCTTTATGATAAATACTTTATCAACGGTTTTGGTCATGTAACAAAGTTCTTGTCTCGTATTACAGGTAGAATGGATTATGAAGGATTAGATCAAACTTTGGTTGATGGCGTGGGTCGCTCCGCGGAAGGATTCGGAAAACAATTAAAACAGATTCAAACCGGCCGATTGCAGAATTATATGTTATTCGCATTGGTTGGTGTAATTATCATTCTGGTTATCCAGACGATATAGAGATTTCATAAAGGGCTAAGTATGAATCATTTACTCAGTTGGATCATTTGGCTACCGGTTATCGGTATGGTTGCAATCGCCTTGATTCCTCGTGACAAAACGGAACTCATAAAACAAGTTTCTGCAGTCACATTGGGAATTCAGTTGGTATTGGCATTATACCTCTGGCGAATCTTTGATCCGTCCGTCGGTACCTTCCAGTTCATGGAAAGGGCTGAATGGATTCCATCATTTAACATTACATACATCCTGGGTGTAGACGGTTTAAGTCTGCCTATGGTTGTACTGATGGCGCTGATCGGTTTTATCAGCGTGTTCGTCAGTTGGAACATTAATAAAGCGGTAAAAGGGTATTTTGCCCTTTTCTTATTGTTGAATACTGGTGTCATGGGTGTCTTCCTGTCACTGGATTTCTTCCTGTTCTATATTTTCTGGGAAGTCATGCTGTTACCCATGTATTTCCTCATCGGCATGTGGGGCGGACCACAAAGAGAATATGCCGCCATTAAATTTTTCCTTTACACCTTATTCGGTTCTGTATTGATGCTAATCGCAATCTTGGCCTTATATTTTACTTGCGGTAATACATTCGACATGCTGGTGTTGATGGAAACAGCTCCAACTGCGTTGAACGGCGTACTATGGTGGGGAATGAGTGCAATCAAAGTTATCTGGGTACTTTTGTTTATTGGATTTGCGATTAAAGTTCCAGTTTTCCCATTTCACACTTGGCTACCATTAGCCCACGTAGAAGCACCTACAGCAATATCTGTAATTTTGGCCGGTGTTCTATTGAAATTGGGTGTTTATGGAATCCTTAGAATTAATTATACAATGCTTCCTGATGGTGTATTTTGGTTTGCGGGCGCATTGGCTGTTTTAGGATTAATAAATGTGATCTGGGGTGCCATGTGTGCTCTTGCCCAAACAGATCTCAAAAAATTGGTTGCCTATTCATCTGTGAACCATATGGGTTATACTTTGATAGGAATGGCGGCTGTCATCGCAGCAGCAGGTATGCATGGTGATAATTTGGTCAGCGCTCAGGCAGGTCTTAATGGTGCAGTCTTCCAGATGTTTAACCATGGCACTATTTCGGCCATGTTATTTATCTTGGTTGGAGTCATTTATGATCGCGCACATCATAGGAATATTGAAGGCTTTGGTGGACTTGCATCACAAATGCCCGTTTATACTGCTTTTGTCGCTATTGCATTTTTTGCAGGACTGGGATTACCCATGTTCAGTGGATTTGTAAGTGAAATGATGATTTTCATCGGCGCTTTCCCGGTTTTTAAAGCTATTGTAATTATTTCTACCCTTGGAATTCTCTTGAATGCGGCTTATTTCTTATGGGCTTTCCAACGGATGTTCTTTGGCCCCGCCAATGAAAAATATAATGATTTACCAGAAATTAATAGACGTGAATTATTCACCGTTGTTCCATTGGCTGTTATCACCATCTTCTTAGGTGTCTATCCACGTCCGTTCTTGGATTTGATAGCAGAAACAATGAATGTTTTGATTGACCAGGTTGTGTCCCTTGGTGGACTCTCCAGCGTAATGTAGGCATTTGCATGAGCAATCTCAATAGCTTAGCTTACTTTTGGCCGGAATTAATTCTGACCGTGACGGTTTTGGTAGCCATTATAGCCGATCTTTTCTACCGGAAGGAAGAGTCCTTTAAGGTAGCATGGTGGGTGCTTGGTGGACTCGCCATGACCTTGTTTGCCATCCGTATTGGTGGCAGCGCTGTTACTGACCTTTTTATGGGCTCTATTGCATTAGATCCATTCTCAGAATTTTTTAAAGTCCTCATTCTTATATCTACAGCCTTAGTGATTCTTATGAGTTTTAATAGCAATGAGCTTAAAGAATACAGAGTCGGTGAATACTTCTCAGTAATGGCTATTATGGCTTTTGGTTTATTTATGATGGCATCTGCCATTGATATTCTAATGGTGTATTTGGCTATAGAAGTGGTTTCAATTATGTCCTTCTTTTTAGCGGGATACCTTAAAAAAGAGACAAGAAGCAATGAAGCATCCCTTAAATATGTCATTTATGGTGCCTTCTCATCGGGAATCATGCTCTATGGATTAAGCATCCTGTTTGGTTTAACAGGAACTACAAAATTTTTCGAAATGCAAGCGGCTATTGCCGGTTTGAGTCCTGATGCGAATTTGGCCCTGATTCTTTCTGCTGTGTTCATTTTAGCGGGATTTGGGTATAAAATATCTGCTGTTCCATTTCACTTTTGGACGCCGGACGTTTATGAAGGATCACCCACAACTATTACAGCATACTTATCGGTGGCGCCAAAAGCTGCCGGTTTTGCCATGTTGATTCGTTTCTTTAACCAAGTGTTTGGTGATGGAAATGGGTTTGCCTCCGAATCATGGTCTGCAGTAAACAGTGTTCCATGGCCCCAACTTTTGGCAATCTTGGCAGCGGCAACAATGACCATTGGTAATCTCGTAGCCATTCAACAAAAAAGTGTTAAACGAATGTTGGCTTATTCAAGTATTGCCCACGCTGGATATATGATGATGGCCCTACCCTTGATGTCTCAATCTGGGGTGTATGGTATTATGATGTACTTGGTTATGTACATTTTCATGAACCTAGGTGCATTCTTTGTGGTCATTTTTGTCCAGAATAAAACAGGCGGAGAAGATTTTGAGGACTTCAATGCCCTTGGATGGAATATGCCCTTTGTCGGTGGTGTCATGACCTTATTTATGATAGCCTTAACGGGACTGCCACCCACAGCTGGATTCATTGGAAAATTTTATATTTTTGCGGCAGTTATCGAAGGTGGTTCGCAATACTATTGGTTAGCTATTGTTGGTGCATTAAATAGTGTTGTGTCTCTTTATTACTATATTCGTGTTGTGAAGCATATGTATTTAATTGGCGAACGAAGTGAAAGTGTTTCAATGCCGGATTCTAAATTGGTTACAGTGCTTTTATTGTCTTTGGCAATACCCACCTTTGTTTTTGGTTGGTATTTTGGACCGGTAGCGAATTGGGTAAGTGAATCTTTAGTCATTTTTCAGGGAATGTAACCATTATCTACTTTGCCATTTGGGGAAATATAATTGGCTGATTTAAATATAAGAAAAGGACATGATATCCGCATCGCGGGTGTTCCCAGCAATGAGGTCCAAAAAGGATATCAACCCAAATTTGTAGCCATTCAACCAACTGATTTTCGCGGATTAAAACCAAAACTCTGCGTGAAAGAGGGTGATTCAGTAAAATTGGGATCCGCCCTATTTAGTTGCAAAACCAATCCAGAAGTATCATACCCTTCGCCTGGTGGTGGTAAAGTAACCTCTATTCAATACGGTCCACGGCGTGTTATAGAAAAAATTATTATTGAATTGGCTGAAAAGGAAGAATTAGAATCATTCAAAATTTTCCGCTCAGCTGAAATACCAAAATTAGATAGAGAAAAAGTATTATCTGCTTTACTCAATGGAAATATGTTTCCATTCATTCGCCAGCGGCCTTTTAATAAAGTGGCGAACCCAGATGAAAGACCTCGAGATATTTATATTTCTGGCTGGAATACAGCACCACTTTCAGTCAATCTAGATGTTGCCCTTCGACGGCGACTGTCGCAATTCCAAACTGGCATAAATGTGCTCCAAAAATTAACCAATGGCCATGTTCATTTGTCTATGAATGAAAATACCGTTTCGGATACTCTCATTGAAGCTCAAGGTGCCAAAGTATATACTGTTGATGGGCCCCATCCGGCGGGGAATGTTGGTATTCAAATACACCATTTTGGGCCATTGGGATTGCATGATGTGGTATGGACGGTAAACGCTCAAGATGTTGTACGGATTGGTAATCTTTTCCTTACAGGAAAATATGATACAACTTTATTTACAACAATTGGCGGACCCGGCGTTAAAAACCCAACGCATATTAAAACTAGAATAGGTGTTCAATTAGAGGCACTTCTTAAAGATAATTTATACGGAGGAGAGCAACGTATCATTTCCGGTGATGTGCTTACGGGAACTAAAACATACTCTGATGGATTCTTGGGCTTTTATGATTCCTCGGTGTCTGTCTTGCCTGAAGGCGGTGAGCGAGAATTCATGGGGATGCTCCGGCCCGGTTCATCCTCGACGCGCTATAGCTTAACCAATTCATTTTTGGGATTCGGGAAAAAACTGTTTTTCTTTAATACACTGAATAATGGTAGTGAAAGATATATGGTACCCATTAATGCTTGGGAAGATGTACTTCCAATGGATATTCTGCCCAATGCTCTCTACCGTGCGATTCATGCCGAGGATATTGAAGAGATGGAACAATTGGGAATAATGGAATGTGATGATGAAGATTTCGCCCTCTGTTCTTTTGCCTGTCCGAGTAAGATTAATGTTGGCGGTATGATCCGCCATGGGTTAGAGCTCATGGAGAAAGAAGGATAGATGCTTAAATTTCTCCGAAAAACTTTAGAAGCCAATGCCCATCGATTTGAAAAGGACGGCGCTTTAGAGAAATTATATCCCTTATTTGAAGCAACTGATACGATTCTTTTCAGTACGGATGAAGTGACGGAATCAGGTCCTCATATTCGTGATAGTGTTGATACAAAACGGGTGATGATACTGGTTGTCATGGCACTCATCCCATTATATATTTTTGGCGCTATGAATGTAGGTGTTCAAAATGGTATCGCCACTGGAATCGAGCGCACCAATGGGGAAAACTTTTGGTTTGGTTTTGGAACAATTTTACCTATTATAATTATCACCTTCACGACAGGTGCTTTTTGGGAAATTCTGTTTGCCATAGTTCGAAAGCATCCCATTAGTGAAGGCTTCTTAGTCACCTGTGCCTTGATTCCATTGGTGATGCCTGCATCCATTCCACTGTGGCAAGTATCCATTGCCACTACTTTTGGGATCGTGATTGGGAAAGAAATTTTTGGCGGTGTTGGGATGAATATTTTCAACCCTGCGTTGGTCGCTCGTGCATTTTTATTTTTTACCTATCCCGCACGAATCTCCGGTGATAAGGTTTGGGTGATCGGTCCAGACGGTTATTCCGGTGCAACTGCCTTAGCTGTACCAGCAGCAGAGGTTAATCAGAATGCTGAAGCATTGTTAAGTGGTGTGACTCAATTTGATTTTTCATGGTGGAATATGTTCATAGGTTGGATTCCCGGTTCGATTGGTGAGACGAGTAAGCTTCTCATTATTTTTGGAGCATTATTCTTAGCTATTACCAAAATTGCCAACTGGCGCGTGATGGCAGGAGCCCTGCTTGGATTATTTGGGACGGCATTTTTAACCAATCTAATGGCCTCATTTTCATCCAACACGATGCTGTCACTCCCGGGATATTACCATTTGGTTATGGGTGGCTTCCTATTCGGAATGGCCTTTATGGCCACGGAACCTGTAACGGGATCTCATACCAATAAAGGTCGCTGGGTATATGGAATATTGTTTGGAATGCTTACTGTCATTGTAAGATCAATTAACCCTGCTTACCCAGAAGGAACAATGTTGGCAATCCTTTTACTTAACGCATTTGCGCCATTAATTGACTGGTTTGTAATTCAAGGAAATATTAAACGAAGAGTTGCCCGATATGCGCAGTAATTCGTATACACTAATCTTTACAACGGTAGTTACGGTAATCTTGGGTTTTTTCCTTTCCTTGGCTGCTTCAGCGCTTAAGGAGCAGCAGGATCTTAATATTGAAATTGATATTAAGAAAAACATTTTACGCTCGCTGGATTTCGCCCCTTCAGAAGAAAATCCCTGGACTCCAGAAACTGTCCAAACCATTTTTGATGATTACATTTCCGGTATCGTAGTAGATAATAATGGTGAAATAGTATTGGGGAAAACGCCGGAAGATATTAATTCTGATGTGGATGTTAATCTGCACCCAATTTATATAAAGACAATGAGTGGCAAGATCAATGGTTATGCCATTCCCATTTCAGGTAAAGGTCTGTGGTCAACCCTTTATGGATATTTTGCCATTGAAGCAGATGGTGTCACTACTAAGGGGATCACATTTTATAAACATGGTGAAACACCTGGTTTAGGCGGTGAAGTGGAAAAACCCTGGTTCCAAAATAATTATAAGGGGAAGCGATTCATTGATAGCTCTGGAGAATTAATTGGAATTCAAGCGATTAAAGGAAAAGTTGACCAGACATCATCGGAAGCATTCCACCAGGTAGATGGTATCTCCGGTGCCACCATGACCTCAAAAGGATTAAATAAATTTTTACTCAAAGATCTGAAAACCTACGAACCTTTCTTTCGTCGGATTAGAAGTGGGGAGGGCGCCTAATGGCTTTATTCAGTAAAAAATCAAAAGTAGTTCTCAATGATCCGTTGATGAACAATAACCCCATCACGCTCCAGGTTTTGGGAATCTGTTCTGCTTTAGCGGTTACTGTAAAAATGGATACAGCTGTTGTTATGACCTTGGCAGTTGTGGCGGTATTATCTGTATCGAATACAGTCATTGCAATGCTCCGAAATTTTATCCCTTCTAAAGTGCGTATTATTGTTCAGTTAGCCGTTATTGCTTCCTTGGTGATTTTGACCGATCAGATTCTCCAAGCTTACATGTATGATATAAGCAAACAGCTTTCTGTATTTGTTGGATTAATTATTACAAACTGTATCGTTATGGGTAGGGCGGAAGCCTTTGCAATGCAGAATCCACCTGGTAAATCTTTTTTAGATGGGCTGGGTAATGGATTGGGTTATGGTATGATTCTCATTGCCGTTTCTTTCTTCAGAGAATTATTGGGTAGTGGAACTGTTTTTGGATTCCAGATTATTCCCGATTCATTCTACGCTGCTGGTTATGAAAATATGGGACTCATGGTATTGAGTCCTGGTGCATTTATTATTTTGGGACTTATTGTTTGGGTCCAGCGAATAGTGGCAAAGATAGAGGAGGATTAGATTAATGGAACATTATATTAGCCTCTTGACTAAAGCAGTTTTTGTTGAAAATATTTTATTAGCTTACTTCTTAGGTATGTGTTCATTTTTGGCTATTTCTAAAAAAGTGGATACTTCTATCGGTTTGGGTTTAGCGGTCACATTTGTTCTGACCATTACGGCACCGGCGAACTGGGCTATTCATCATTATTTCCTTCAAAAAGGTGCCTTGAGTTGGGCCGGATTTCCAAATGTAGACTTAAGCTTTTTAAATTTCATTGTTTTCATCGCAGTAATTGCCGCCATGGTACAATTGGTAGAAATGATTATGGATCGCTTTTCTTCAACACTTTACCATAATTTAGGAATATTCTTACCTTTGATTGCAGTAAACTGCTCCATATTGGGCGGATCATTATTTTTGGTTGAACGGGATTATACTTTCATAGAATCTACCGTATTTGGTTTTGGTTCTGGGTTAGGTTGGTTCTTGGCCATTGCATCTATGGCATCCATAAGATATAGACTTCGTTATTCTAATGTGCCAGCAAAACTCCGTGGTTTAGGCATTACCATGCTTTTAACAGGATTGCTTTCAATGGCATTCATGGCATTTTCGGGGATTGACCTTTAATGGCTTTCACTATTCTGAGTATTTCTGTTTTTACCGGAGTAATCCTTGTTTTGGTACTCCTCCTGAATTTTGCAGAATCCAAATTGCTTCCTCAAGGTGATGTAACCATTAAAATTAATGGGGATGATGACAAAGCAATTATCACTCGTCCCGGAGCGACACTTCTTTCAGCTTTAGCGAGCGAAAATATTTTTCTACCTTCCGCCTGTGGCGGTGGTGGCACTTGTGCCATGTGCAGATGTCAGGTGAATGAAGGGGGTGGCGGAATCTTACCAACAGAAACAGGCCATATTAATCGTAAGGATGCGAAGGACAATTGGCGCTTGGCATGCCAGGTTAAGATTAAAGAGAATATGGATATCCATGTTGCCGATGAAATATTTAATATCCGTAAATGGGAATGCAAAGTTCGCTCCAATAAAAATGTAGCCACATTTATTAAAGAATTGATTCTTGAACTTCCTGAAGGTGAAATCCTTGATTTTAAAGCGGGCGGCTATATCCAGATTGATATTCCTGAGTATCAAAATATGAGTTTCAAAAATTTTGAAATTGAGGAGGAATATCATCCTGATTGGGATAAATATAATATTTGGGATGTTACTGCTAATAATGATGATGATTGCTTTCGTGCATATTCTATGGCAAACCATCCTGCTGAAGGGAATATAGTTATGCTCAATGTGCGAATTGCTACACCTCCACCAGCTTTATGGAATGACGTCCCGCCCGGAATTGCTTCATCATATATATTTAATTTGAAACCAGGAGATATGGTGACCATATCAGGTCCATTTGGTGAATTTTTTGCTAAAGATTCTAATCGTGAAATGGTATATATTGGTGGTGGTGCAGGGATGGCCCCTTTACGCAGCCATCTTTTTGATCTTTTGGACACACAAAATACCGATCGAAAAATTTCATTCTACTATGGCGCTCGTTCCATGCGGGAAATGTTTTACCATGAAGATTTTCTCAGATTAGAAAGAGAACATCCAAATTTCAAATATACGGTCGCATTATCCGAGCCTATGCCCGAAGATAATTGGGAAGGGGCTACCGGATTTATTCACCAAGCAGCTCATGATCTCTATTTGGAAGACCATGAAGATCCAACCGAAATCGAATATTATATGTGTGGTCCACCCATGATGATTGATGCAGTGGATAAGATGCTTTATGATTTGGGTGTAGAAGATGAAATGATCGATTATGATAAATTTGGTTAAACAAAACAAGATTATAATTTTTAATAAAGCCCGACTTCTGTTGGGCTTTGTTACTATTGCAGGCCTATTGGGTTGCTCTCAGCCAAAGAAATATATGGAAATCCATGGCAATACAATGGGTACGACCTATTCCATTCGAATTGTTCCAAGTGCATCATTAGAATTAAACTTGGAAGAACTTCAGTTTGGCATGGATTCTATCCTGTCCAAAATTGATCGAGAAATGTCCACATATCGGTTGGATAGTGAAATTTCATTATTTAACAAATTAGGTCGCGGAATAGCACTCAATATTTCTGATGGATTTTCCACTGTCCTGAGTCGTGCCATTTATTGGGGAGAAAAAACCGAAGGTGCGCTGGATGTAACTGTATTGCCATCGGTCTTAGTTTGGCGTAGGGGGAAAGGAGATAGGGAATATCTTGAACAGTGGGAGCCGCCCACAGATCTAGAAGTTGTCGAGGCAATGGTGAAAGTTGGTTATAATGGAATCAACTTATCCCGTTCCACTTTAATAAAATCCCGAAAAGGACAAATGATAGATCTCAATGCCATTGCAAAAGGTTGGGGTGTCGATCAACTTTATGAATACATTCGTAATGCTGATGTTAAATATTTTATGGTAGAAATAGGTGGTGAAGTCCGAACAATGGGGAAAAATAATAAAGGAAAACAATGGAAGATTGGAATCGATAATCCTATGGTCGGTACCCTTCCTGGGGAAGAAATTTATTTGGTAGCATCCGTTACAAACCAAGCTATGGCCACCTCGGGGAATTACAGGAATTTTAAAGAATACGACAATGTAAAGTACTCCCATATTATTGATCCACGGACAGGTCGTCCCACCAAATCAAACATTGCGTCAGTTACAGTTATTGCAACAAGTTGTATGGATGCGGACGCTCTCGCAACTGCACTAAATGTTATGGAAGTGGAAAAAGGATTAGCATTGGTTGAATCATTAGATGGATTCGAAGCATTATGGATCATAAATGAAAATGAAGAATTAAAGTCAGTGGCATCGTCTGGGATGCCAATCGTTAATTAGCTATTATTACGGTTTCTGAGAGGGGTCATCACAAATTCCTCCGGTCAAGCAAACGCAATCACTGGCCACACCGCCACAAGATCCTTGCAGAGGCTTACGATTAAAAATTACACCAATGGACATTCCCAAGACGGCCACACCGATAACTAAAATTGCGAAGAAAATTTGCATGGTTAAATTTAATAAATTTTTTCGATTGAAAGTGCAAATCAAAAATTAGGATGGTTGTACTGAACCGTTTAATTTCAACGCTTATTGATTAACACATAACACCTAAATATACACTTCGAATGAAAATACTAATCTCCATATTATTGTTACCTGTCATGGCATTTGCTAGCGGCAGCAGTGGTACTCCCCATTTAGATGGGGCGAATTTATCCATATTATGGGTAATCCCATTTGCCGGAATTCTTTTGTCCATTGCTGGGTTTCCACTAGTGGCACCCCATTTTTGGCATCGAAATTTTGGAAAAATTTCTGCATTCTGGGCTTTATTATTAATTGTTCCATTTTTATTTAGTGCTGGTTTTTCAGTCACGCTTTATGAACTCCTCCACGTAGGGTTACTGGAATACATTCCATTCATCATATTACTTTTGGCATTATTCACTATTTCCGGTGGTGTTCAGCTAACGGGATCGTTGGTGGGGAAACCCATTGTAAATACTGGCGTAATACTTATCGGTACAATTTTGGCAAGTTGGATGGGAACCACCGGTGCAGCAATGCTATTGATTCGTCCTCTTATTCGTGCCAATAAGGATAGACAGAATAAAGTCCATGTAATTGTATTCTTTATTTTTCTCGTGGCAAATATTGGAGGGTCCCTGACGCCTCTTGGTGACCCGCCCCTGTTTCTGGGTTTCCTAAAAGGTGTGGATTTTTTCTGGACCACATCAGCCATGTTTGTACCCATGCTCTTTATGGCTGTTTGTTTATTAGCTATCTTTTTTGCTTTTGATACATTTCTATACAATCGGGAAGAATCCCATCCTGCTCCAGTATCTCCTGAGAAACTGGGTATTAAAGGATCATTAAACCTTTTATTATTGGTTGGCGTAATCGGTGGTGTTTTGTTGAGCGGTTTCTGGGATCCCCATATTTCTTTTGATGTTTACCACGTTCATATGGAATTACAAAATATTGTTAGAGATATCCTTTTACTCGGCTTAACTGTTGCTAGTTGGAAAATGACGAGCCAAACCATTCGAGAAGCTAATGAGTATACTTGGTTTCCCATTGTAGAAGTGGCCAAACTTTTTGCCGGAATATTTATTACAATCATTCCCGCCATCGCCATATTAAAAGCCGGTACAGATGGTGCTCTATCTGCGGTGATTAATTCTGTTTCAAATGAGGCAGGACCCATTAATTATATGTATTTCTGGGCCACTGGAATTTTGTCCAGCTTTTTGGATAATGCACCCACATATCTTGTGTTCTTCAATACTGCCGGAGGCGATCCTTCATTGCTCATGGGTGATTTGAGTCAAACTTTGTTGGCCATTTCAGCTGGTGCTGTTTTCATGGGAGCAAATACATATATAGGCAATGCGCCCAACTTTATGGTAAAATCTATTTCTGAATCATCGGGGATAGAAATGCCCTCCTTTTTCGGATACTTATTTAAATGGTCCATGCCCATTCTTATTCCATTGTTTCTTCTGGTTAGTTATATATTTTTCTGATTTATGCGGATTTCAAAAGTCACCACTAAAACGGGAGATAAGGGGGGTACAGGATTAGGTGATGGAAAACGCGTTTCCAAAGACCATCCACATATAGTATTTCAAGGAGATCTGGATGAATTGAATTCTTTTTTAGGCTTGACCGTTACAGCTTGTAACGAAAAGGAATTGGTAACTGAACTAAAATCCATCCAACAGGATATATTTAATATAGGCGGTGAAGCATCAATGCCCGGGACAGATATGGAATTATTTAGCAAAGACCGAATCAATATTTTAGAATCGTCTTTAGAAAAAATGAATAAATTTCTGCCACCATTAACAGAATTTATTTTGCCCGGCGGGGATGAGTTGTCCGCAAGGATTCATGTGGTTCGGGCGGTTTGCCGAAGGGTGGAACGATCCTGCGTAACATTAATGGAAACAGGAACGGATGTAAAATTCTGGCTGATTTACCTCAACCGCCTCAGTGATTACTTTTTTGTTTTGGCAAGATTTATATCTCAGAATCATGGGGAAGGTGAAACTCTTTGGGAACGAAATAATTAAATAATATTTAGTACTCTATCATTGCTTAAAATCTAAAAAATATACCTAAATTCGCGGTCTTAAAAACATCATGTTAGACTGGAAATCATTACATAAAACAATAGACGGTGTGGAAAGGATTTTACTCTCCACCCATGAAAACCCTGACGGGGATGGACTCGGTAGTGCCTGCGCCATGTATCATTACCTCAAAAGCCAGGGAAAAGATTGCCGTCTCATCCAAATTTCTGACCTCCCCTATGAATATGAATTTTTAAATGGAGGTGAGATTATTGAAACATACCGGTCTGACATTCATGATGATTGGATTTCTCAAGTAGATTTGGCCTTAATCTTTGATGTGGGCGATTACCGCCGTATGAGACAAATCGGTGATGAATTAGAATCCAACAAAATTCATGTTGTTAATATTGATCATCATCCCGATTTAAGCGATGGGCGTTTTGCCGAAAATTTTATCAATATTAAAGCGGCAGCCACCGGTGAAATGGTTTACGATTTTATGCAGGCTGGCAATGTGCCTCTAACGAATGAAATTGCGGTCGGCATATATACCGGCGTTATGACGGATACAGGCTCATTTTGCTATAGCAATACGAATCAAAAATGTCACAAGATTGCCATGGAATGTATCGCAGAAGGCGTGAATACATCGGCGATTTACCAGTCTGTATATGAGAGCAGTTCCAAAGGGCGAGTAGCTTTGCTAGGTCTTATACTGAATAAACTTCAATATAATGAAACAGGCGAATTGGCCTGGTTTACCATTGACCAAACTATGATGGATGAGGCTGGGGCCAACAAAAAAGATGTGGACGGCTTTACTGATTTTGTCCGCACTATCCGCGGTGTAGAGGTGGCGGTCATGATCTTTCAAAATTCCGAGAACACTTGCCGGATTAATCTTCGTTCCAAAGGAAAATATGTCATTAATGAAATTGCCAAAGCAATGGGCGGTGGTGGACATAAATTAGCTGCCGGCGCTGTAGCAGAGGGTTCTCTGGACGAAGTACTTCCAAAAGTATTAGCTGAAACTCGGGCTGTACTGGCGCAACAGAATGGGTATCATGAATGAAAATAATATTGGCTAAAGATGCGGGTTATTGTTTCGGCGTGAGGGATGCGGTCAATCTGGCATTCGATACAACGGAGAAATATGGCGATGTATATATGCTCGGTCACATCGTCCATAATGAGAATGTGGTCAAAGATTTAGATGATTCAGGTGCAAAAGTTGTGGATTCACTTGATGACGTACCTGAAGGCAAATCGATCCTTTTTCGCGCTCATGGTACTGCGGTAGATACGTGGGGAGAGGCCAATTCCAAAGATATGAATATCGTGGATGCCACTTGTCCGTTAGTGTTAGAGATCCATGAAGAAGTAAAAAAATTGGAAGCAGAAGGTCGTAAGATCATTATTGTGGGTGACCACGGGCATGATGAGGTTGTGGGTATTGCCAGCCAAGTTAAAGACCCTATAATTGTGGCCACACCAGAAGAAGCGGAAGCATTGCGGAAAACAAAACGAGCCGGTGTGGTTAGTCAATCCACCCAAACTATTGAAAATGTGCAAGAAATTATTAATATAATCATGACCAAGGTTTTTGACCTCCGGTTTGTGAATACGATTTGTTTCCCAACAAAGCGGAACCAAAGTCAGATTAAAGAATTAGCAAGGCAATGCGATGCCATGATTGTTATTGGATCATTCACAAGCGCCAATTCAAATCGTCTCACCGCTTTAGCTAAAGAAAGAAATGAAAGATCATACCAAGTTACTTGCGCAGAGGAGATTGATCCTAAATGGATAGAAGGTGTAGAAGCGGTTGGTGTATCCGCCGGCGCTAGTACACCGGATAATATTATTGACGAAGTTTTAACTAAAATTAAAGAAATTGGGAAAGTCCCAGAGGAGATTGTATATGGCTGATATAGGTTCATTCGAAGTAAAAGTCGGTTTAGCCGAAATGTTAAAAGGTGGTGTCATCATGGATGTGATGAACGCGGATCAGGCAAAAATAGCAGAAGATGCTGGCGCCGTTGCGGTGATGGCGTTAGAGCGAATCCCTGCATTGATCCGGAAGGAAGGCGGTATATCCCGTGCCAGTGATCCCCAGATGATTAAGGATATTCAAGCAACTGTATCAATCCCGGTAATGGCAAAAGTTCGTATTGGCCACTTTGTAGAAGCGCAGATACTGGAAGCGCTAGAAGTTGATTTTGTTGACGAAAGTGAAGTCCTCACACCTGCCGATGAACATAACCATATTTGGAAAAATGATTTTAAAGTTCCCTTCGTTTGCGGTTGCCGAAACTTGGGTGAAGCACTGCGGCGGATCGGCGAAGGTGCGGCAATGATTCGGACCAAAGGTGAAGCAGGAAGCGGAAATATTGTTGAAGCAGTTCGCCATATGCGTCAGGTTCAAAGTGATATGAAGAAATTAACAGTTATGAATCAAGATGAACTTATGGCAGCAGCCAAAGATATGGGCGCACCATTTGAATTAGTCCAGCAAGTAGCTAAACTAGGTAAATTACCGGTTCCAAATTTTGCCGCCGGTGGCATTGCCACTCCCGCTGATGCATCTCTTATGATGCAGTTGGGAGCAGAGACAGTTTTTGTTGGTTCAGGTATTTTCATGAGTGATGATCCAGCGCCAAGAGCAAGAGCAATTGTGGATGCAGTGACTTACTACAAAGATCCCGCCAAACTTGTTGAAATTTCCACTGGTCTTCAAGCAGCCATGAAGGGTTTAGATATGGCTGAAATTCCTAAGGGAGAGCGTCTCCAGGAAAGAGGTTGGTAGGGAAGTGGGGCTTCCAATTTTAATATGATTGGTGTCCTAGCATTGCAGGGGGATTATGCAAAACATATTCAGATATTGAATATGCTCCAAATTCCTGCAAAAGAAATTCGCTATCCCAGTGAACTTGTTGAGATTAAAGGATTGGTCATTCCTGGCGGAGAATCATCAACTATGACCGATTTAATGAAGCGAATTGGTTTCCACGAACCATTGAGAAATTTCGCAAAAAAATATCCAATTTTGGGCACATGTGCCGGGTTGATTATGATGTCCTCAACGGCGCCTGATTCAAAGGTGGAACCTCTAAATGTCTTGGATGTTGAAGTGGATCGGAATGGATACGGGAGGCAAATCCATTCTTTTACAAAAGAATTACCAGTTCAATTAAACGGGACAGTCACTGAAGTTCCGGCTACTTTTATTCGTGCGCCGAAAATTACAAAAGTAAATAATGGTGTTGAAATTATTAGTGAATATAAAGGTAATCCTGTGGCAGTGAAACAAGGCCACCACCTTGGATTATCGTTTCATCCTGAATTGGATGGCATCACTATTTTTCACAATTATATTTTTAAAAAACAATTTCAAAAAACATATGCAGCTTAGTCTTCTGCCCAATATTAAATCTCCAGCGGATATTAAAAATTATTCCATGGATGAACTGCGACAATTGGCTGATGAAGTAAGGCACCATACAATAGAAGTGGTTAGTCAGGTGGGCGGTCATTTGGCCCCAACATTGGGTGTTGTTGAATTAACCGTAGCCCTTCACAAAGTATTTAATACACCGGATGATAAAATTGTTTGGGATGTGGGTCATCAAGGCTATGCCCATAAACTACTTACGGGACGATTTGATGCATTCCCAACCATACGCCAATATGGTGGCTTAAGTGGTTTTTTAAAGCGATCCGAAAGTGAATATGATGCATTTGGGGCAGGTCATGCATCCACATCTATTTCGGCTGCTACAGGCATTGCAGAAGCGCAAAAACGTACAGGAAAAAATTATCGTGTTGTTTCAGTTATTGGCGATGGTTCAATGACGGGCGGATTAGCTTTTGAAGCATTAAACAATGCGGGCCATTTGCGAACACCAATGCTAGTGGTTCTGAATGATAATGAAATGTCCATTAGTCCCAATGTAGGCGCTATCAATACTTATTTAACTAGAATTGTAACAAATCCACTTTATAACAGGATTCGGGATGAGATCTGGAAAATTTCTGGAAAATTACCTTTTGGAAAGCGCACAGCCCGAACCATGCTGCATCGAATAGAAGAAAGTTTAAAATCTTTACTAGTCCCGGGGATGCTATTTGAAGAATTGGGGTTTCGTTATATTGGTCCTGTAGATGGCCATAACTTGGATGAATTGGTACCAACCTTGGATCGAATCAAAGATTTAAAAACACCTGCCTTGTTGCATATCCTAACTAAAAAGGGTAAGGGTATGGTCTCTACTAATGGAGAGAATGGACAATACTACAGCGATGCGGTAAAATTCCATGCTGTGAAACCAAACGGGAAGGCAAAAGAAAAAATTTCTTCTCCAACGGATGTAGAACCCAGTGCGCCCATTTTTCAGAATGTATTCGGAGCGCTGGTTTGTGAAGTAGCTCGAAACAGGGATGATACAGTTTGTATAACAGCTGCCATGCGTGAGGGGACAGGCTTGGTACCCTTTGCGAAGGAATTTCCCGATCGCTATTATGATGTGGGTATTGCAGAAGGTCATGGTGTTACTTTTGCGGCAGGATTAGCAACTGAAGGTGTTCGTCCCATCGTCGCTATTTATTCAACATTTTTACAACGTGCTTTTGACCATATTGTCCACGATGTGGCCATTCAACATTTACCTGTTGTATTCTGTTTGGATCGCTCAGGTATAGCCGGTGAAGATGGCCCCACCCATCATGGCGCATTGGATATTTCTTACTTGAAATGCATACAGGGAATGGTTGTTGCGGCGCCAAAGAATGGAAATGAATTGCGCCATTTACTTTATACTGGACTCGATTACCAAGATGGCCCTTTTGCCATTCGATATCCTAAAGGATCCTCGAAAGAATTTGATACCAATGGTCAAGCTGAACTTTTGCCCATTGGCAGTTGGGAAGTTATGCGCCACGGAACTGATGTGGTGATCCTTGCAGTGGGTGCCCAAGTTTATGATGCCTTAGACGCGGCTGATAGGTTGAGCCAATCCGGAGTGAATTGTGAAATAGTAAACTGTCGCTTCATTAAACCAATGGACGAGGGATATTTAGAATCAATTATTGGCCGCTTCAATCAAGTGGTCACGGTAGAAGAAGGTGTAAAAACCGGCGGTTTTGGTGAAGGTGTATTGGCATGGCTATCCACCCATGACTTTGTAGGGAAAACTCGAATTATTAGCCTTCCAAATGAATTTGTTGAGCATGGTCCTCGTGATATTTTATTGAAGAATTGCGGTATTAGCCAAAATGGTATTGTTGATGCGGTTGATGTATCTCAATATCATGTTGAATTGGATAAATAGTCAATGAGCTCAATCGTATTGGTCCTTATAGGTCTTTCTTTTCTTTTCCTCGGATATAAATTTTACTCCAAATTTGTAGGTCAACGAATTTTTGGTATGAAAGATGAGAGTCATCCAATGCCTTCCAAAGAATTTGAAGATGGTGTGGATTTTGTCCCGACAAAAAAACATATACTTTTCGGACATCACTTTACATCCATTGCTGGGGCAGCGCCTATAATTGGTCCTTGTGTGGCAGCATATTGGGGATGGCTGCCGGCCTTAGTATGGATATTGGTAGGTACTGTATTTATGGGAGCCGTCCATGATTTTGGCGCACTAGTCACCAGTGCAAAAGAAAAAGGTCGCAGTATAGCTGATATTGCTTCTACGACGATCAGTAAAAGAGTTCGTCTCATGTTTCTAATCTTTATCATTCTATTGGTCTGGCTAGTTTTGGCTGTTTTTGCTATGGCAATTGCCGATTTATTCGTAGGAATTCCTGCATCAGTAATTCCCATCAATATTGAAATTATTATCGCTATCATTATGGGGTTTTTGATTTATAAAAAGAAAATGGATATCCTAATTCCATCCTTGGTTGCTTTAGCTTTATTATACTTTTTTATCTGGGTTGGTACAAAAGCGCCCATTGATTTCACTACAGCAATGCCGGTTCAAGATGCTAAGAATTTGTGGATCATCTTGTTATTTATTTATTCAGCTATTGCCAGTTTATTACCGGTATGGACCCTGCTTCAGCCTCGGGATTATATTAACAGCCACCAACTATTTGTGGGCTTGGGACTATTGTTTTTAGGAATTTTTGTAGCCCAGCCTATAGTTGATGCACCGGCCATTAGGTCTTTTTCTGAGCCTGGAGTGCCAGGGCTGTTCCCTCTTCTTTTCGTTACAGTTGCCTGTGGCGCAATTAGTGGATTTCATGGATTGGTGGCATCAGGAACATCTTCAAAACAGTTAGAAAAGTTATCTGATGCTCGAATGGTTGGCTATGGCGGAATGATCGGGGAGGGAACGTTAGCCTTGGCCTCAACCATCGCGGCGGTGGCGGGGATATCTTTGGTTACCCAATGTAATTTGCCCACTGTTGGTCCAGTTGCAGATTTGAATTGGGCAGTTTATTACGATTCATGGGAACATGCCAGTGGAAATAAAGCAACAGCATTTGTACTGGGCGGTGGCGCATTACTGCAATCATTAGGAATTTCATCTGAAATTGCAACTACCCTTATGGCCGTTTTGGTAATTTCATTTGCCGCCACAACTTTGGATACAGCCACAAGAATTCAACGATTTATCTTGAATGAATTCGGCGTTGCCACAAATATAAAACTATTGACGAATCGATATATTGCCACTGTTATTGCAATTGTGCCGGCAATTCTATTGGCCTTTTGGAATGTATCCGATCCTGGGACGGGTGCCACTCGTCAGGCCGGTTGGTTATTATGGCCAATCTTTGGGGCGAGTAACCAAATGCTAGCGGCACTCACACTTATGGTTCTGACCCTTTATTATTGGCAAAAGAAGAAGCCCATTCTGCCATTATTGATTCCAATGTTGCTCATCATGGCTCTCACTTTTACAGCTTTGGCTACGAATGCGATAAAATTTTATGGTACCAATAATATTCTTTTCGGATTAACCGTTATTCTCATAGGACTCATTATTTGGATGGCTTTTGAAGGTGTGAATAAGGTATTAGAAATTCGCCGAGCACCGTAAATTTCAAATTACAATTACAGCCAATACGGATATGTCTGATCAATTAGAATTATTTAATCAAGCCAAACAACAGTGGAAAGAGGAAGCGAAATCTTCTGCCACTAGAGATTATAGCTTTGAAACACTGAGCGGTGAATCATTGGAATCGCTATATTATCCTAAAAACCCTGGTAATGGATTTTTAGATAAATTGGGATTCCCCGGGCAATTCCCATATACGCGTGGTGTCCACGCCAATATGTATCGGGGTAAACTTTGGACCAAACGGCAATTCTCCGGATTTGGCACGCCGGAAGAAACCAACGCCCGCTACCATTCTTTATTAAGCAAAGGACAGACTGGATTATCGGTTGCCTTTGATATGCCCACATTAATGGGCTATGATCCAGATCACCCTTGGTCTAAAGGTGAAGTGGGGAAGTGCGGTGTCAGTATTGCATCCATCAAAGATATGGAACGGCTGTTTGAAGGAATAAATTTGGGTGATATTTCTGTGTCCCAGACGATTAATGGTCCCGCTGTCATCTTATTGGCCTTTTATATTGCCGTTGCCCAAAATCAAGGAGTACCATTAGAAAATTTGCGCGGCACCCTCCAAAATGATATTCTGAAAGAATTTATTGCCCAAAAAGAATGGATATTTCCACCGGAACCATCCATGAGAGTTATTACTGATATGATGTCTTTTTGCACTGAGCATATGCCTCAGTACAATACCATTTCAATTTCTGGTTACCACATCCGGGAAGCAGGATCCACCGCCGCCCAGGAGTTGGCTTTTACACTGGCGGATGGATTTACCTATGTGGAATACGCTATAGATGCAGGCTTGGATGTTGATGCATTCGCGCCTCGCTTATCCTTCTTTTTTAATTCCCACATGGATTTCTTTGAAGAAATTGCAAAGTACCGTGCCGCCCGTCGCATTTGGGCTAAACGGATGAAAAATAAATATGGCGCCAAGAATCCGCGCTCATGGAAATTGAGATTCCATACCCAAACTGCAGGATGCTCACTTACAGCTCAACAGCCTGAGAACAATATCGCCCGAACGGGCTTTCAAGCTATGGCGGCAGTTTTAGGCGGCACCCAATCGCTTCATACAAATTCAATGGATGAAACTTTAGCATTACCCACAGAAAAATCAGCCGAGATTGCACTGCGAACCCAACAATTGATTGCTTTTGAAACTGGTGTAGCTAATGTAGCCGATCCGCTAGGGGGATCATGGTTTGTGGAATCCTTAACAGATCAAATGGAAGCAGAAGCAGAAAAATATTTTGATGAAATTGAAAACCAAGGTGGTGTAATCTCTGCTATTGAAAAGGGATACTTTCAACGGGAAATTGCCCGTGCTGCCTCTATTTACCAACAGAAAATTGATAATAAACAATTGATTCATGTGGGTGTAAATAAATTCGTAAAGAAGGATGAAGAAATTGATATTCCTTTATTGGAAATTGGTGATAAAGCTGAAACCCTTCAGTTGAAAGCTTTGGCCGATTTGAGGATTGGGAGAAATGAGAATGCTGTAAAGGTGGCACTAATCCAAATACAGGAAGCTTGTGCTAATGGGGATAACATTATGCCACCTATCGTAGAAGCGGCCAAAATATTTGCAACAATGGGTGAAATTGTGGTGGCCATGAAATCTGAATTTGGCGAATGGCAAGAATCTGCTATATTTTAAGGGAAAACATGAATAGTAATAAAAAATTTAAACTAATGATCAGTGGGGTAATTGCTGTTGTGATTTTTTGGATTAGCTGGGTTTCTTCAAATCCTGCTGATGAAAAAGCCATGGCAACTTTTGTGTCCGTGGATGAACTCATCAAGGATAAGACGAACCGCCGTACGAAATTGGGAGGGTTGGTAAAAGATGGTTCTATTGTGATATCAGAAACAAATTATCTGGATTGCACTTTTATTCTGAAAGAAGGCGAAACAGAATTGGGAGTAAAGTATGACCGTACACGTCCAGATCTTTTCAAAGACGGAGCAGAGGTTATTGTCACCGGTCACTATCTCAATGGCACGTTTTACGCCGACGAATTGCAAACCAAATGTGCTTCCCGTTACGAAGGTGATCTTCGGGATGAAACTAGTTATAACTTAAACGAAATCGATACATGACCCCAATTGCCGGTAGTGTGGCACTAAACCTGGCATTCGGGTTTAGCATTCTCACTGTAATAACACTGATTTTCTATACGCAAACCAAAGATCAACGCTTGGTTCTCACCGGCCAACGATTGGCTTTGGGTGTTTCATTCTTTGTATTTCTTGCCACTTTTATTCTCAGTTACCAATTGCTGATTGGCAATTTTGATGTGGATTATGTTGCCCGATATACCAGTATAGAAACGCCAACTATTTATAAAATATCCGCCCTTTGGGCCGGACAGTCCGGATCACTATTATTTTGGTTATTTATTTTATCAATTTACACCACCATTGTGATATTGCAAAACCAGCGGAAGCATAATAGACTTATGCCTTGGGTGATTATTACATTAGCAATTATTCAAATGTTTTTTCTGGTGCTGACTAATTTTGTGGTTAATCCATTTTCACCCACAGAAGCAGACTTTATCGTAGCCAATGGGAATGGGTTGAATCCGCTTTTACAAAATATAACGATGGCAATTCACCCACCTACCTTGTATTTAGGCTATGTGGGTTTTTCAGTCCCTTTTGGTTTTGCCATTTCAGCACTCATGAACCGCGACACTAGCCCATTATGGATCCAGAGTATTCGTCGCTGGACATTGGTGGCATGGTTATTTTTAAGTATGGGAATTATCCTCGGCGGCTGGTGGGCCTACCAGGAATTAGGTTGGGGCGGTTACTGGGCTTGGGACCCAGTTGAAAATGCCAGTTTTATGCCTTGGCTAACTGCAACTGCTTTTATTCATTCCATCATAATCCAGGAAAAGAAGGACATGCTTCGAGTGTGGAATATGGTTTTAATTATAATCACATTTACACTTTGTATTTTTGGTACTTTTCTTACGCGGTCTGGCGTTATGAGTTCTGTTCATTCATTCACAGCTTCTTCATTGGGTCCGATTTTCTTAACATTTGTTTTCTTTATACTGGTAGCATCTTTTGGATTAATGTACACTCGATTGAACGATTTACGCTCACCACGAAAAATGGAATCTTTCACATCCCGTGAAAGTGGTTTTTTATTCAACAATATGGTTTTTGTTGTTTTGTGTTTTTCTGTGTTTTGGGGGACGCTTTTTCCAGTGATCTCTGAAGCGGTTCGGGGAACAAAAATTACTGTTGGCCCACCATTCTTTAATCAAATCAATATACCAATCGGATTGATTTTATTGGCATTAACAGGTATTGGGCCATTATTAGCTTGGCGAAAGACAGGAAGAAAAAGCTTAATCAGAAATTTTACATTCCCAATTTTAACTGGATTGATTACAATGATAATCCTTCTGATCCTTGGGTATACTGGAAATGTAGTGATTTCATTTAGCTTATGTGCTTTTGTAACGGCTACAGTTTTAACTGAATTTGTCCGTGGCATTCGGGCTCGAACGAATAAATTTAATGAATCTATATTTACTGCATTAATCCGAATGGTGAGTAAAAATCGTTCCCGTTATGGTGGATATGTTGTTCATTTAGGTATCGTATTTATGTTCATTGGTTTCACGGGCCATGCCTTTGACAAGGAGAAAGAATTCAGTCTAAAGGTCGGGGAGAAGAATCATGTGGCGGGATATGAATTTGAATTAACTCAATTATCAGAATCAGAACGACTTAACCATTATGCCTGGATTTCAGATTTACGGGTAACAAATTCTGAGGGTGAATTCGTCACTAATCTTCATCCTGAAAAAAGAATCTATTTCCATAATAATCCAGATATAAATCGTCGACAACCTCATAGCGAATTGGATATTTATACTACAATGAATAAAGATATTTATTCAATCTTTTCTGCTGTTGACAATGAGAATGGAGTTGCATTTATAAAAATTATGGTAAATCCTCTCGTGCGCTGGGTTTGGGTCGGCGGTTATATTCTCGTTTTTGGTACGGTGGTAGCAATGTGGCCAAGGAAAGATCAACAATGGATATAATCCGTGATTATAGCTTGGTACTTATCTTCTTCATATTGCCAATAATCTTTATACTTCAGCCCTTATTTTTACCCTATTTTGAAGCGCCGGATGATGTTGCCGATATTCCTTCATTAAGACGCAAAAAACTTTTACTATACCGCCAAATTAATGAATTAGAAATGGAGTTTGACATTGGGAATATAAATGAAGAAGATTTCCAGTCTGGCCGGAATGAATTAAAGCAGGAAGTTTCTGAAATCATTGCCCTATTGATGGCCAAGTAGCGTGTTTTAATGCTATTAGTTTCAAATGTAAAAAAATCCTTTAATCATCGTCCCGTGTTAAAAAATGTTTCCTTTTCTATAAAGAAAGAAGAAACAGTAGTCATCATGGGTAAGAATGGTGCAGGAAAATCTACTTTGCTTCGGATATTGGCGCGGATCATGGCATGCGATGGCGGTGAAATATCATTCCAAAATGGTGATTTGCTAAAAGGACTTCCCTCTATAAGAAAAAATATATTATATCTAGGTCATGCACCGGCAATGTATACCGCTTTATCGGCAGTTGAAAATTTAAAATTAGCCATGCAATTAAGAGGTATGACCATCGGTCGCTCAAAGATTAAAAAACAGCTGGGTCAATTTGGATTATTTGATCAAGTAGACGATCCAATCTCGATTTATTCTCAAGGTATGCTCCAGCGCTTGAAATTGACCTATGCTGAACTAGCTCATTGGGATTTGTTGCTCATTGATGAACCATTCTCAGGTTTAGATAGGGACGGAATCGACCTCATGGATAACGCTATAAACGGTTGGAAAAATATAGGAAAATCTATCTGCATGGTGCTTCACAACAAAGAGCGGGCAGAAGAATATGGTGATCGGATTCTTCAACTGGAGGATGGAATATTCCTTGAATCTTGATGTTTTTCACATTACTTAAAAAAGAATTATTTATTGAATTTCGATCTCGGGAAGTTACCCTTTCCATGTTGGTTTTTGGACTTTCCATCATTCTTACTTTCGCATTTACATCTAACGTATCGCCGGTGATCGTGGCCAACTATGCCCCGGGAATGTTTTGGATTATGGTGTTGTTTGTAGCAGTTTTGGGTGTTCACCGATCCTTCGCTTATGAAAAAGAATTTGATGCTTTTTCAATGTTGATTAGCGCACCAGTTGATCGAGGACTCATTTTTCTTTCAAAATGGATTAGCGGATTCATCTTTTTATCTATAATGGAACTGCTTATTGTTCTTCCATTTTTTAAATTTTTACTAATAAATTTCCCAGCACAGCCATTATTTGCATTGGGAACAACATTGTTGATTAATTTAGCTATTATGGCAATTGCCAATCTTGTTTCCGGACTCGCAATGCGGGCAAGATTGAGCGAAGTTCTATTACCAGTTTTATTATTTCCACTGGTATCACCTGTAATAATAGCGGCGACAAAAATATCTGCAGGAATCATGGCTGCAGACCCCATTGAATTATGGAAAATATGGTTGTTAATCGTCCTATCTGTTATAGTAATTTTCGGCCTAGTTGGATACACTTTATTCGACTTTATTACTGAAGAATAATGAAACCATTTTTTCAAAATAAAACCAACCAAGTTTGGTTTCTATTGACAGTCTGTCTAATGCTGTTCAATATATGGCATGTAATTTTTGTTACACCCATGGTACCTGATCAGCACTGGGCTCAAAAGATTTTCTATGTTCATGTACCCTCAGCCTGGGTTGCATTCCTATCCTTTTTTATTGTCATGGTTGCAGGCATTATGTTTTTCGTCAAAGGGGACGATCGTTGGGATGATGTAGGTCTTGCGGCGGCTGAAATTGGCACCTTATTTACGGCACTCGTTTTAACGACAGGGCCAATTTGGGCTACGCCAATTTGGGGCCAACCATGGGTATGGGAACCGCGCCTCACCACAACATTAATCTTATTCTTAATCTATATCGGTTATTTCATGATGCGATCATTTGGTGGCCATGCAGAACGTGTAAAACGTTATGCCGCCGCCTTGGGTATTATTGCCTTTGCGGATGTTCCAATTATCTTTATATCGGTCCAGTTTTGGTCACCAGAAATTCAATCCCATCCTCAGGTAGAAATGGCCCAACAGCCTACGGGAATCCTAGTGCCATTTTTATTATCTTTAGGCATTTTTACATTACTGTATACATTAATGTTGAGATATAGAATTCATGTGATACGAATTAACAACAGGAATGTGGCTCATGTATAATTTTTTTGGTTATTTTCTGGCCGTTTATATAATTGTATTTGGAACCATTGTGGTATGGTTCACCATTCAACTTTGTTCAGAAAGTCGTTTGCTGAACAAAAATCAAACAAAAAATTCGAATAAGGAGTCGTATTAAATGGAGCGTAAAATTGTCCATGTCGTTGGGACAGGAACTATAGGTGAGCCGCTGATCGGTTTGCTATGTGATTATCGCGATCAACTTGGAATTGACGAGGTCACATTTAATAAAAATTCTCCTCTACGTAGCGATCGTTCAAAAGTTATAGATCTTTTAAAAAGAGGAGCTCGCCTTGCAGTGGGTGAGGACAAAGTTGAAGGATTTAAAGTGTTAGGAATGGATCCTGAACTTGAAACGGAAGAGGCCATTGGTCGTGCTTCAGTTGTGATTGACTGTACGCCATCCGGTGTGGGTCATCAGAATAAGGAAAGGTATTACCATAAATTTGATGATAAAGTAAAAGGATTTATGGCGCAGGGCAGTGAAGATGGCTTCGGTGTAAAGTATGCCCGTGGTATCAATGATTCTGTCCTTAAGAATGGAGACAATCAATTTATCCAAGTGGTGTCCTGCAATACTCATAATATTTCATGTATTACAAATACCCTAGCCTTAGATGGCCATGGTCCTGAAAATCTCAAGGAAGGCCGTTTTGTTTGTGTCCGTCGTGCCAATGATACGAGCCAGGCCGGGGGTTTTATCCCTGCGCCAGCAGTGGGTGGCCACAGTGATGAAATGTTCGGTTCTCACCATGCCAAAGATGCATCAGAGCTATTCGCCACTTTAGGGTATGAATTGAATTTATTTTCTTCAGCAATGAAGGTGAACAGCCAGTATATGCATGTACTTTGGTTTGCCCTAAAGACAAAAGAACCCACCAATTTGAATGAAGTAAAAGATCGTCTTGCAGCCAATGATCTGGTTGCTATGACAACTAAAAATATGACCAGTACAGTTTATTCATTCGGGAGAGATCATGGCCATTTTGGACGCATTTTAAATCAAACTGTTGTGGTGGAACAATCCCTTCATGTAAGGAATGAACACGAGATCTATGGATTCTGCTTTACACCGCAGGATGGCAATTCCATCTTGAGTAGTATTTCTGCCGCAGAACGATTCCTTTATCCCCATTCTTATGAGGATAAGATTCAGTGTCTTAACGAACTTTTCTTTGACGAAATTTGAGCTTTAATGTAGAAACGGTCGTCACGGGCCCGTTTCAAGAGAATAGTTATATTGCTTGGTATCCTGATTCATCTCAGGCGGTACTGGTGGATCCAGGTGATGATGATAGCTTAATTATGCAGACCCTTGAGAATCATAACTTGATTCCCGTTGCCATTATTAATACCCATGCTCATTTGGATCATATTGGTGCTGTACATCCTTTAAAAGAAAAGTATCAAATTCCATTTTATCTCCATGAGGATGAAAAATATATTCTTGATACCTATGAAGCGACATGTCAAATGTTTGGAATGCCGCCAAAACAAACACCAACAGTGGATATATGGTTTAAGGATGAGACTGAGATAACAATCGGTGATTTTCATTTTAATACGGTGAATACTCCAGGGCATACGCCAGGAGGTACTTGCTTGGAGATAGAAAACCATATTTTTGTTGGTGATACTCTTTTTCGTGGAAGTGTAGGACGAACCGATTTGCCCGGCGGTGATTGGAATACATTAGAATCATCATTGATTCATTTGGTGAAAACTGTAAACCATGAACGGATTGTCCATTCTGGTCATGGCCCCGATACAACAATAGAATTTGAAATAAGAGAAAACCCCTTTTTAATTCCCTTAAAAGACAGGTTAAATTGAAAGTTATGAAAGTTATAGATTTCCTCGAGAAAGCGAACAAAACGCTATTTAGTTATGAAATTATTCCACCCAACCGTGGCGGATCAATTGATAAAATATTTAATCTGGTTGAAGAGCTAATGCCCTTTGATCCACCTTTTATCGATCTCACCAGCCGCTCTGCGGAAGTATATTATGAAGACGCCGGTGACGGAAAAGTCATTCGATTTATCCGCAGAAAACGGCCCGGTACAATCGGTATCAGTGCTGCCATAAAAAATAAATTTAATGTAGAAACAGTCCCTCATATTTTATGTCGCGGATTCACACGGGAAGAAACTGAAGATGCACTCATTGAACTTAATTATCTTGGTATTAAAAATGTCTTGGCAGTCCGTGGCGACGAATTGCGGAAAGATCCACCCAATGCACCGGGAAAGACAAAACATAAATTTGCCGCAGGATTGGTGGAACAAATTAAAGAAATGAATGAGGGTCACTACGTTGAAGAATTGTTGGATGCGGCACCGACGGACTTCTGTATTGGTGTGGGTGCCTATCCTGAAAAGCATTTTGAAGCGCCTAACATGTCCACCGATATAAAATATCTTAAAGCGAAAGTGGATGCGGGAGCCGATTATATCGTTACACAAATGTTTTATAACAATGATGCATTTTTCAAATTTAGAGACGATTGCCACGCCGCCGGGATTGATATTCCCATTATTCCGGGATTGAAAATTTTGAGCACCGAAGCCCATTTGAGGGTAATTCCGAAAAACTTTTATGTAGATATTCCCGAGGAATTATCCAACCAAGTCATAGGCCAATCGAAAGAAGAAATTCGACGTATTGGTATTGATTGGGCCATGAATCAAGTTCAGGAATTGGTGGATGCAAAAGTGCCGTGTGTCCATTTTTACATTATGTCTTCTGCCAATTCAGTAGCGAAAGTTGTCTCTCAATTCAATTAAAATTAAAATGGGTTCGTCACTTACATTTACCCGATTTATCGGGGAACTGAATTCATTAATTTCTAAAAAGAGCCGCCTTTTAGTTGCCGTCTCCGGCGGAATAGATTCTGTAACGCTGCTTCATCTTACTTCAAGACTGAAGCTGGAATATGACATTTATGCTGTCCATATTAACCATGGACTTAGAGATGCATCTGATTCAGAGGAAAATTTTGTGCATAATCTATGTCATAATTTTGATATTGCTTTAACAGTACATCAAGCTAAAAAAGATATTGCCCCAAATGAAAGTATGGAAATGTGGGCCCGACGAATTCGCCAAAAATCTTTTGAATTGGCCCGAAATGAATTTCAATGCGATTTTATTTTGACGGCTCACCACGCCAATGATAATGTGGAAACGATATTAATGCATTTAGATGACGGCTGTGGCATAGAAGGAGTTCGAGGCATTCCACAACAGAATGGATCCATTATACGTCCACTCTTAAAATTCAGTCGTAGGGATATTGAAAAATATGCTCGTCACCACAGACTGAATTATATGGAGGATGAGTCCAATAGCGATACATCCATTAAGCGGAATTTTGTCCGCCATAAAGTAATGAAGCCTTGGGAAAATCAAACAAACGAATTTATAGATAGATTTATCAGTTTATCCCAAAAAGCCACAGATGTAGTTGATCGTATGAATAAAATAATAATTGAAATTTCTGCAAATATTGAGGATCGGAATCATCAAAAAATAATTAATGATGATTTAGTAAAAAAAATAACTACAAACCAAATGGTTCGGCTCATTAAACATATATTGGGTGAAACAGAAATTTCATGGCGACGGCATCAATGGGAGGCATTAAATCAGTGGCTTAAATCACCTAAAATTGGTTCAATACTCAAATTGAGTAAACAATGGACAATTTTGCGGGACCGTGACTGTTTCATTATAAATCATGAAATTCAGAAAAAGATTAATATGGACATTAATAAACAGGGTCAGTTTGGGTCTGATGGATTCAGTTTTTCCTTGAGTAAGATTGATTCACCTTCGATGGACTCCAACCCTTTTCATGAAGTAATTGATGCGGAATATGTAAACGGGAAAAAGTTGGTTCTCCGTTCCTGGAGAAAAGGGGATCGTTTTACTCCAATGGGAATGAATGGACGAAAAAAGGTAAGTGATCTATTGGTGGATAAAAAAGTGAATCGTTTTTCTAAAGAGAATCAATTAGTATTAACAGCGGATGATGAAATTATTTGGGTATGTGGACTGCGCTTGAGTGACAACGCCAAAGTCACACAATCCACTACTGAATTTTTGGAACTTAACATAGAATCTTTTGTAGGATAGCCATGGCAAATAAAAGAGAAAATTTAACCGAATTGATTTCGGAGAAGGAAGTGTTGAAACGGGTGGGAGATATCGCCACCCAAATTTCAAATAGATATGTGGATGAGGCTCCAATCCTTATCGGTATCCTAAATGGTAGTTTTATATTTGCCGCTGACCTCATGCGCGCTATTGATATTGATTGTGAAATTGATTTTATTAAAGTATCTAGTTATGCAGGGACTGCTTCAAAAGGAACGGTACGCCTGCGTAAAGATATATCGGCGGACATTACCGACCGCCATGTAATTATTGTAGAAGACATCATTGATTCAGGATTAACTATTAATTTTATCCGTGACCGAATGCATAATGCGGGCACAAAATCAGTAGCAATTGCGACACTATTGATGAAACCTGATATTGCCAAATTGGATTTTGAAATAGATTGGGTAGGGTTTGAAATTCCGCCTGAATTCGTCGTAGGATACGGGCTGGATTACGACCAGAAATTAAGAAATTTAAGGGGTGTTTACCGCCTGGGGGAAATTGAGAGTGAGTAACGTGAATTCTAAAAAAGAAAATAAACCAAAACAAAACGGATTGAAGGGACAAAAAAAGTCTCCCCAGAATTCGAATAAAAACCAAAAAGAGAACGATCAGTTCCAATGGAAACGTGCCGGAAAAACCAGCTTCGTTTGGGTACTGATAATTATATCTGCTGTCTTTTTATCCAGTATATTCACCGGTCAAGGCGTCGATGAAGTAGAAATTCAATATTCGGAATATCGTACTTTTTTGACCGACGGCCATATCGCCAAAGGCAGGATCGTTGATGACATTTTTCATGGTGAATTATCTGAAACAAAAACTGTTCTGAATGCGGGTGGCATTTCCCAGGAAGTGGTAAAGTTTCGCTTGAAACTCCCATTCATTGATCGGGAAGTCATGACCGAGTGGGACCAATACAAAGTGGATTATACCTTTAGACAAAAATCTATCGATTGGACGGGCTATTTCCTGAATATTCTACCATGGATTGCCATACTGGCATTCTGGATATTCCTAATGCGGCGCATGCAAGGTGGTGGCGGTGGAATGAAAAACATATTTAATTTTGGTAAAAGTAAAGCCAAAATATGGACATCTGATATGTCCAAAGTCACTTTTAATGATGTGGCAGGCTGTGTAGAAGCGAAGGAAGAATTGAAAGAAATCGTGGATTTCCTCAAGAAGCCAAAGCGATACCAGAAGCTGGGCGCAAAAATTCCAAGAGGAGTCTTGTTGGTGGGACCTCCTGGGACCGGTAAAACATTATTGGCACGGGCCATTGCAGGGGAAGCCAATGTGGCATTCTTCAGCTTAAGCGGGGCGGACTTTGTAGAAATGTTCGTTGGTGTTGGGGCATCTCGTGTGAGAGATTTATTTGAACAAGGGAAGAAGAATCAACCTTGTATTATTTTTATCGATGAGTTGGATGCGGTAGGCCGTCAGCGTGGTGCCGGATTAGGCGGCGGTCATGATGAGCGTGAACAAACACTAAATGCACTCTTGGTTGAAATGGATGGTTTTGAACCCAACGAGGATATAATCCTCATGGCAGCCACGAACCGTCCCGACGTTTTAGATTCAGCCTTACTTCGCCCCGGACGGTTTGACAGACAGGTTGTGGTGGATGTGCCGGATCTGATTGGTCGCTTGGGTATCCTGAAAGTGCACACCAAGAAAATTGTCATGAATAAAAAGAAGGTAAACCTGGAAGCTATCGCTAAAGGTACGCCTGGCATGGTGGGTGCAGATCTGGAAAATATTGTTAATGAAGCTGCTCTTTTGGCGGCGCGGAAAAAGAAAAATTCCGTGGATATGTCCGACTTTGAAGAAGCCAAAGATAAAGTAATGATGGGCGTTCAGCGAAAAAGTGTTGTCCTTTCTGAAGAAGAAAAGAAAACAACCGCTTACCACGAAGCGGGTCATACGCTAGTGGCAGGGCGAACGAAAGGTGCTGATCCTGTTCATAAAGTCTCCATTATTCCTCGGGGTCGTGCTTTAGGTGTTACCATGCAGATCCCTATTGATGAAAAGCATGGTTATTCTAGAGGATATATTGAAGGACGTTTGGCCATTTTAATGGGTGGTCGCGCGGCGGAAGAATTAATATTTAACGAACTGACCACCGGCGCCGGTAATGATATTGAACAAGCGACACAAATTGCCCGGAAAATGGTCTGTGAATGGGGTATGAGCGATGTGCTGGGTCCCATGACATTTGGGAAGAAGAATGAAGAAATATTCCTTGGGCGCGAAATACAAAGCCATCGAGACTTTTCTGAAGCAACGGCACGGATGATTGATGAAGAAGTAGTGAGAATTATTCGCAAAGCTCAGGCCACAGCTAACCGTATTTTAAAAGAAAATGTAGAACATCTTCATAATCTTTCTAAAGCATTGCTAGAACATGAAACCATTGATGGTGAAGAAGTGTTGGCAGTGATGGATGGAAAAGAGATCAAGCGCTCACAAAACGGCGCTACGAAGAAACCGAAGAAAAAACGTCCTCGGCGAAAACCGGCACCGGAGAAAAAGAAAAAACCTGAAATCGAGTAAAATCTATTTAGGCATTTTGGTTTGCATCAACTGTGTTGATGCATGGATTGATTTAGTCAATCCACTCTATCATCATCTTTGTATTGAAAATATAATCCAGTCGCCACTGTAGCATATACTAAGATGGCAGCCGAAAATTCTCTTGTTGTATAGTCTTCTATTAGAAGAAAATAAAAGATAAAAACGCCTGCGAGAATAATTTTAACAATTAATATTGTTAATTTTTTCCAGCCCATTTTTTATAGATCACTAGTTGTTCTTCGATTTCTTCGTCTGAAACATCGGTGGCTCTTTTTTGCTGCCATATCCAACCAAGAAATGGGAGGGGTGAGATTAAAAGCGCTAAATACCCGGAATATATGTACCAATTTTCAATCCCAGTGAAAATTGGATGGGATAAAATAATAAAATAATTGAACCGATTCGCCCCTTATTGCGTTCCTTTTTTAAGGCTTTTTTAATGCCTTCTTTGGTTGAATTTTGAAAATCGTCCCAGCCAAGGACTCGGCCGATTTTCTTGTGTTTTAGGAGTGGGTTAAGATTGTTCATTAATAACTCCTAATTAACTTTTATTCATTTTCCCGTTTTAGTATTTCTGTTAGAGACTCAAACGGTTTATCGGAAAAAATGGCTTCTACGGGCAAGTTAAAGTAGCGGCTAAACTTAAAAGCTAGCTTCATACTGGGGTTGTATTCACCTCGTTCAAGGTAGCCGATGGTTTGGAAGTTGACCCCAAGGGCGCCGGCTAATGATTGTCTACTAATCCCTTTTTCCTGGCGTAGCAACCGTATTCTGTTGTAAATCTTTTCTGACATAACTTATAGCAAAAATAATATATAATGTTGTATAAGTACAATATTTAAAATAGATGTATATTTTAATACTAATTCATTCTTTTTCTCGTCAGAATTAATTCAATATGGGCCAAAGTATTACTTTAAATTCAGGACTTGTTTAACCAAAAAACACAATGAATATCACCCGATTTCAATCATGGCTAAAGGCCCCGTCCCATACACTGATTATGGGTATTCTTAATGTTACGCCAGACTCCTTCAGTGATGGGGGCAAATTTGCCGATAGGAAAATCGCTAGGGACCATGCGTTGCAAATGATAGATGAAGGTGCAGATATGATCGACATCGGCGGTGAAAGTAGCCGTCCTGGTGCTGAACCGGTTTCGATGGATGAAGAATTGAATCGAACTATTCCAGTAATTGAAGCGATTCGGCAAAAATCTGATTGTCTCATTTCGATTGATACCTATAAACCAACTGTAGCTAAAGCGGCATTGGACGCGGGGGCTGATATGGTGAATGATATTTCAGGATTCACCTTTGATAATGGCATGGCTCCCTTGGTAGCAAAACGCAATGTTCCTGTTATTTTGATGCATATTAAGGGTATACCTCGGGATATGCAGAAAGACCCGCACTATGACAATCTGATGAGAGAGATACGTCAATTTTTTAAGAATCAAGTGGCAAGTGCCAAGGCAAAAGGTGTTTCGGATGAAATGATCATTTTAGATCCGGGAATTGGATTTGGAAAACGCTTAGAAGATAATTTTGAAATCATCCGTGAATTGAGGCAAATTTGCGCTATGGGATATCCTGTTTTATTAGGTCCGTCGCGTAAATCTTTTATCGGCACTGTTCTTGACCTCCCGGTTGAAGAACGGCTGGAGGGCACTTTGGCATCCATCACTGCCGGAATAATTAATGGGGCAAAGATGGTCCGCGTTCATGATGTAAAAGAAACACGCCGCGCCGTCACCATTACAGAAAAAATTATGGGGATGATTTAAATGGTACTCTTCCAAATCGGTTTTCTCACCGTCACTTTAATTGATGTAATCGACCTCTTATTGGTGAGTTGGCTCTTCTACAAAGTCTATATATATTTCAAAGGCACCCGCGCCGGGCAGATGTTGGCAGGATTAATTATCCTTATGGTAGCCTCATTCTTATTTAATGCATTTGGAATGAGCGCCTCCAGTTGGCTGGTGAACCAATTCCAAACGGTATGGGTGGTGGCTTTTGTGATTTTATTCCAACCTGAACTTCGCCGATTGCTAATATATGTAGGTCAAACCAGATTTTTCCAGAAGATATTTCGTGTGGGCACATCCAGATCCATCGTCTCTATCGTGGAAGCGGCCTCCCAATTGAAAGAACGGCACTGGGGCGGATTGATTGTCATCCAGCGAGAAACTGGTTTAAGGACATATAAAGAACAGGGGACACAGCTCAAAGCAGAAGTGACGGCACCATTATTGGTATCAATCTTTAATCCCTCTTCACCATTGCATGATGGCGCCGTGATTATTCAAAATGAGATTATTGATGCGGCTGCTTGTATTTTACCTTTAACAGAAAGTACAATGATTGATCCAGAAATGGGTACACGCCATCGCGCCGCATTGGGAATTTCAGAAGAAACGGATGCGATTGTGGTATTGATTTCGGAAGAACGCGCAAGAATATCTGTGGCTGAGAATGGCCGTTTTGCTCACATAGATATGGACGATTTGGCACTGAGAAAATATTTAAACGACAGAATGTTCATCGCTTCTGGGGATTAACATCAACTTTTCATTCTGAACCTAAACAAAGTGAAAGAAAAAATCTCAAGCATATGAATGCCTTTAAACGAATTTATGAGATTGTTCCTGCCCGATTGGCAGGCGGACACTGTGTCCAGAATGACAACTATTTATAATGACTGTTTTAACATACACAATTCTTAGCGTACTTATGGTAAGCCTCGTCTCTCTAGTGGGACTTGTAACTCTATCTATATCCCGAAAACTATTGGATCGAATTATGACCTATTTGGTCAGTTTTGCCACGGGGAGCCTTTTCGGCGGTGCGCTGATTCATTTACTGCCAGAAGCTTTTGCCTCTGCGTCAAATCCCCTTCATGTTTCACTGTGGACAATCGGTGGGCTCGCTACCTTTTTCGTTATGGAAAAGTTTTTCCGCTGGCGTCATTGTCACCATCCTACCACAAATGAACATGTTCATCCAATTGTCCCGATGAATATTTTTGGCGATGCCATGCATAATTTTATTGATGGTGTACTTATTGCAATTAGCTATTCCGCCAGCATTCCTTTGGGAGTAGCCACAACTGTGGCAGTACTTTTTCATGAAATTCCACAGGAAATCAGTGATTATTCAATCTTGATTAATGGGGGATTATCAGTAAAGAAAGCATTGATGGTTAACCTTATGAGCGCATCTTTGGCAATGGTGGGTGCGTTATTCGCCCTCCAAATGGGAAAGAGCATTACTGGATTTACCGATGCGTTGGTACCCATTACCGCCGGTGGATTTCTCTATATCGCCGGTTCTGATCTTATCCCAGAGCTTCATCATAATACGGATGCGAAAAAGTCATTCATCCAATTGTTGATGCTCGTTGCTGGTGTGGCAGTCATGACCTTTTTGGCTGTGAAATTCTAAATATTTTCGTCTGAAGCCATTATAATGAAAGTGTAATTTTATCCATGGAATTGTTCGATTTAAAAGATCAATACGCTGCCGCGAAGAAAAAATGCTCAGAATTGCGGAGGTACCTTTGACCTGTCCACAAAAGGGTCTGATTTAGAAAAATTGCGTCAAGCGTCCGCCGTACCTGATTTCTGGAATGATAACGCGGCGGCTTCAGCACTCCTGAAAAAAATATCCCTTTTGGAAAAAGAGATCACACTGTGGCAAGAATTAGATACGGCACAAGGCGATGTAGAGGTACTTTTAGAATTTGCAGATGCGGGTGAATCATCCTTAGAAGAAGTGCATACTGAATTACAAAAATTCGTTACGACCATCGAAGATCTAGAACTGAAGATGATCCTCGGCGATCCAGAAGATACGCAAGATGCCATCATAACGATTCATCCCGGGGCAGGGGGAACAGAAAGCCAAGATTGGGCGGAGATGCTTTATCGTATGTATAACCGCTGGATCGAGCGTAAGGGGTTTAAAAAAGAGATTATGGATTATCAGCCCGGCGATGAAGCTGGGATCAAAGATATTACTATAGAGATCAAGGGCGATTACGCTTATGGGTTATTGAAAGCAGAAGCGGGTGTCCACCGTTTGGTGCGGATATCACCATTTGATTCCAACAGCCGGCGCCATACATCTTTTGTATCCGTATTTGTCTATCCTTCTACAGAGGATGAAATTGAAATTGAAATTGATCAAGGCGATCTAAGAATTGATACTTATCGTGCCAGCGGGGCCGGAGGCCAACACGTAAATAAAACTGACTCGGCCATCCGAATTACCCATATTCCATCAGGAATTGTTGTCCAGTGCCAAAACGAACGAAGCCAGCATAAGAACAAAGCATCGGCGATGAAAGTTCTTAAAGCGCGGCTTTACCAAGCGGAAGTGGAAAAAGAAAAAGAAGCCATGAAGGACTTAGAAAATACAAAAATGGATATCGCCTGGGGTAGCCAGATTCGGTCCTATGTTTTCCATCCTTATAATATGGTGAAGGACCATCGCACTAAAGAAGAGACTGGGAATGTTTCGGCGGTGATGGATGGGGATATTGATAAATTTATTCGTGCCTTTTTGATGAATCAACTGGGCGAACGGAAAGAAATTCCAGAAGAAGTCTAAGTCATTATTCGTTTATTTTCTTTATAAGGTGGGGAGAAGAATGGCCGAATTCAAAACATACAAACATAATCCGCCCCATTTATTTAAGTCTAATGCAAAATATTTTATAACTGCTTCTACTTTTGAAGGGGAGCCATTTTTAAGGTTATCAACGGCAAAAGAAATACTGTATTCTTCTCTGCAAATCGAGTTTACTAAATACCATTGGGAGATTGAAGATTGGGTGATTTTGGATAATCACTACCATTTAATGGTGAATGCTCCCGAAGACTCAACCACACTACTAACTATTTTTAAAGAAGCACATCGTTTTACGGCCTTGTGGATTAAAAAGAATCTAAATATTCTATTAAATAATTTAGAATCCAATAATTTTAATATCGATACTTTGGAGTCTAATATTTTGGAGTTCGATACTTTGGAGTCCATCAACAGTGTTGATGGAGAATTAACATGGTTAAACTTGAAAAACGAATTAACACGGTTAATTCAGTCCAAAAAAGTTTTTTATAATTATTGGGATACCTGTATCACTTATGAGAATTCATATTTTACCCGATTAAATTATATTTGGTATAATCCCGTTAAACATGGGTACGTGGATTCGCCGGAGAAATGGGTGATCACAGAGATTATACAAAACCCAAAATATTCAGACCTGTTATTATTCGAGATATAAAGAAATTTACGCAGATATTATAAAAGCAAATATGCGTACAGCCGGTATGTCTAGACACCGATATTTTGAATTGTTAGAAATTTGTAAATAGCTTCCAACTAAAGCCACCTTTGCGGAAGGTGCCATTTTAATTACAACGAATAGCGATTTATCAGAACGATAGATTTAAGGCGTATCTAGAGCTTTCCAATAGTCATGCAATATCTGCCCTTCTATAGGTGAATCACTGGTATTTTCCTCATCAAAAACTTTTGCCTAATTCATAAAAAAGACCTAAATTACGACCATAATATAGACCGGTATTTAAACCTAAAAATAAGGTGATTGAAATGAAAAATGTTTTGGCAAACTGTTCTGCAAGCATATCAGAATTAAAAAATAACCCTAGTGCGCTTATTGACCAGTCCGATGGAGAACCTATTGCGATCCTCAATCATAATAAACCAACAGCTTACCTAATTCCTGCAAAAACATATGAAGATTTGTTAGAAGGGATTGAAGATTATCAACTGGGAATCATTGTGAAAGAAAGGCAAAATGAAAAAATATTAGCTGTAGAAGTTGATATTGATGAATTATAAACTGAAATTTCTTCCAACGGCACTTAAAGAGTGGAAAAAACTGGATAATTCCATTCAGTCCCAATTAAAAAAGAAATTAAAAGAACGGCTTGAAAATCCACATGTGAAATCCAGTCAGCTCAGGGGATTTAAAAACCATTATAAAATAAAACTTAGATCGCGGGGTTATCGTCTTGTTTATGAAGTAATAGATAATGAATTATACATTCTGGTCATCGCCATCGGGAAACGGAGCAAGGACTCAGTTTACAAAATTGTTGAAAAAAGAAGTCGAAAAGGATGAAGGTATAATTCATTGATTACTTGAGCATCAACACGGTTGATGGAATCCAAAATTAATATGCCGACGACATTAAAGAATTTTTAATTGCTATTAAATTATTGTTTCCTGTTCAATCGAATTAAAATTGTTCTGTAATTTCAACGTTAGATTATTAATACTTTAAGAAACAAACAGCCCATAGAAATTAGATAAATGAATAAAAATCAACCCAACCAAGAATCAAATAAAAGTCTAAATCAAATCATTGATTTTCGGAAAGAAAAATTAACCAAACTGCGAGAAGCGGGTGTAGAGCCTTATCCCCAGAAATATGAACCCACCCATTTCAGCGCTGATATTCTCGGCGATTTTGATAACCTTGAAAAACAGGATGTGGATATTGCTGGACGTATTATGTCCATGCGGAAAATGGGAAAAGCTTCATTTTTCCATATTCAAGATTTGAAAGGAAAGATTCAGATCTTTATTCGACGAGATGATGTGGGTGAAGATAATTATGCCCATTTTAAACTATTGGATATGGGTGACTTTGTCGGCGTAAAAGGATACGTATTCAAAACCAAAATGGGTGAAACATCTATCCATGCCAGTGAATTGACTGTCCTCTGTAAGTCCATTCGACCATTGCCGGTGGTGAAAGAAAAAGATGGGGAAACTTTCGATGCCTTTGCGGATAAAGAACAGCGTTATCGTAATCGCCATCTGGATTTAATCGTTAATCCAGAAGTGAAAGATACTTTTGTGAAGCGCGCCAATATTATTAAAGGTCTTCGAAATCACTTGGACAATATGGGTTTTCTGGAAGTTGAAACGCCTGTTCTTCAACCCCTATATGGCGGCGCAAACGCACGGCCTTTTACTACCCATCACAATGCACTGGATCAGCAGCTTTATTTACGGATTGCCGATGAACTTTATTTAAAACGCCTAATCATTGGCGGTATCGATAGGGTCTATGAAATAGCTAAAGATTTCCGTAACGAAGGAATGGACCGTAATCACAATCCCGAATTCACTATGCTGGAATTTTATTGGGCCTATGCCGATTTTGAAGACAATATGAATTTAGTAGAAGATATGATTCGTGCCGTTGCCACAAGCATAGACGCCATTGAACTACAATGGGGTGATATGACTATTGACTTGTCCAAGCCATTCGAGAGACGACCAATTTTAGATTTATTGAAAGAAGCCACTGGAGAAGATCTTACAGAAGCATCGGTGGATAAAATGAAGGAAGTGTGTAAAACGCATCATGTAGATTTTGAGGATAATGCCAATTATGGTCAAATGCTTGATGGACTCATGAGTGAATTGGTTGAGCCAAAATTGATTCAGCCGACGTTCATCACGGATTACCCAAAAGCTATTTCTCCATTAGCCAAAAAACATCGCAATGGAAATCCCCATTTGGTTGAAAGGTTTGAGCTATTTATCGGCGGCGCAGAATTCGCTAATGCTTTTACTGAATTGAATGATCCCATCGATCAGCGGGAGCGCTTTGAATCTCAAGCGCGATTGGCGGAAGGTGGAGATGATGAGGCCCATCCAGTGGACGAGAACTTTCTCCAAGCTGTTGAATGTGGTATGCCACCAACCGGCGGCGTAGGAATTGGTGTGGATAGGCTTGTTATGTTATTGACAGAAAATATCAACATTAAGGATGTTATTCTGTTCCCCGCCATGCGCACGGAAGAATAATTTATATACGGTGAATTTCCCTTTTTACTTATCGACCCGTTATTTGCGTTCGACCCAAAAAGGGAGTTTCACTCGCATCGCTGGCGTTTTATCCGTTGCCGGTTTGGCTGTCGGTATTGCCGCCCTACTTATAACATTGTTTATTCTTAATGGCTTCGAAAGAGTTATCTCCCAGAAGATTGCCGATTTTGATGGGCACATCCGTATTCGCCATTTTTTAAATAATCCCATTAATCCTAAGATCGCCGGCATGGATAGTGTCATTTCTAATTTCAATGGCGATGTAATTCAATCCGGATTTATTCAAGGACCCGCCCTTCTTAGAAAAGGTAAATTGGCCGAAGGTGTAATCGTAGAAGGCATTGAACCAGCAGGAGCTGATTTCCTTAGTAATATGCTGGTTTCGGGAAGTGTTTCTCTGGGTAAAAACGATATTATTATCGGAAAAAAATTGGCAGATCAATTGGGATTATCCATTGGAAATAAAGTGGTGCTTTTTGATATTGCCACTTTGCGTGGTTCAAAGAAACGACTGAAGCAATTCACCGTTAGTGGGCTCTTTCACTCAGGAATGACTGAATACGACAAATCACTCATTTTTATGAATCTTGAATTAGCCAAGGGATTATTCAACTTAGAGGGTAAGGTAACCGGATATATTTTAAGGCTAAAAGATCAAAAACAGGTTTCGCTTCTTACTGAAACTCTCGAAAGCAATTTGGCCTATCCATATATGGTAATGACCTGGAAAGAGAAGAACCGCGCCCTCTTTAAATGGATGGATGTTCAGCGCTGGCCAATCATATTTATATTTGGACTCATTGCCTTAGTGGGTGTAGTGAATATTATATCTGCGTTGGCCATGATCATTATTGATAAAACACGCCAGATTGGGATACTGAAATCTTTGGGAATAACCCAAGGGAAATTAAAACAGGTATTCCTTGCCAATGGGCTGATCATTGGCGTTGCCGGCACAACTGGTGGATCTTTGTTAGCTTTAGTTGTGGCTTGGCTGCAAAATAATTTTAAATTAATCACCGTGCCGGAGGATGTCTATTTCATGGATTTCATTCCCATGGATATAAATTTTTCTAACATGTTGTCCGTGATGATTGTTGCAACAATTCTCTCTATTTTAGCTGCACTTTGGCCTACGGCAAGAGCGGGACAAATCGAGCCGGCAGAAGCATTGAAATACGAATGAATTTCCCCTTTGCCATTGCACGTCGTTTTATGTTGGGAGGAAAGGGTGCCGGACCCAGTCGTCTGACTGGATGGATCGCCATTATCGGCCTTACCGTAGGGTGCATGGCTATGATTCTTTCTGTCTCAATCCTTAACGGATTTGAATCTAGAGTGATAAATCGCATCATTGGTTTTGAAGGTGACATTCGCGTGAGTGCACTTACAGATTGGGCAAATGATGTAAATACGATTCAATCCATAGATGGGGTGAAAACAGTGATGCCATTTCAGGAACGAAAAGGATTGATTCTAGGGCGGGACGATGCCCAAAGGATGGTGCTCTTGAAAGCAGTAAATCCAGAATTGATTACATCATTTTATGAATTAAATATGATAACAGCAAAAGAAACGGACTTGCCGCAAGTATTTTTAGGCGAAATGACGGCGCGTAGACTAAACCTATCTATCGGAGATGGCTTACGAATTATGAGTCCCATCGACCAAGGGTCTGCATGGGGATTGCCTCGTCAAATCCAATGTGTGGTAGGCGGTGTATTCAGCGTCCAAGTTTTGGATTTGGATGATAAGATCGCATTTATTCCGGCTGAATTTGGGCGAAAATTATTTATTCGCAAAAATGGTCCCGATGGTTTAGATATTCGACTCAATGAAAATGATAATGCGGAAAAGGTTGCCGAATCAATCCGCCAACAATTCCCAAATGCAAAAGTAGAAACTTGGGGTGACCTTCACCGAGAATTATTTGGTGCCATGAAATTTGAACGAATCGGTGCTTTGGCTGTTCTCAGCTTAATCATCCTCGTGGCTTGTTTTAATTTGGTTACAACTCTGGTGCTGGTCACAGCTCAGAAAGTGCGGGAATTCGGTATTTTACAAGTTATGGGTACAACACAAGAATCGGTTCGATCCATTGTAATGCACCAAGGTGGCATGATTGGCGGTATGGGCATTGTAGCCGGAATTGGAATTGGGTTGTTGATGATAATGGTGCAAAATGTTTTTGGCATCGTTACACTGCCAGAGGACATTTATTTCACACCCACACTTCCCATGATTATTTTGACAAAAGATGTAATTACTATCTTGTCTATTTCAGTAGGAATGGTCATTTTATCCGCCTTCATTGCCGCCCGAAGGGCTTTGATGATTTCACCCATAGAAGCAGTCTATTTAGAAAAATGATTTTAAAAGCAGAAAATTTATCAAAATCCTTTCGTAATGGCGAAAAAACTTTGTCCGTTTTTCATGATATTTCCATGGAAATTGAGGTAGGTGATCTCATTACAATCATGGGTCCCAGCGGTTCGGGGAAATCAACATTGTTGAATATTTTAGGAACATTGGATAAACCCGATACTGGCTCTGTCCTAATGGATGGTGAGGATGTGGAAACGTTATCTCAAAATAAAATTGCCAAAATTCGGAATTCATACTTGGGATTTGTATTCCAATTTCACCACTTGTTGCCGGAATTCACTGCTTTAGAGAATGTGCTTATTCCCAATCAAATTGCGGGGAAAGATGGCAATACTGACAAAGGTAAAGAATTGTTGGCATATATTGGTCTTAGTGAAAGGATGGATCATTTTCCATCCCAACTATCGGGTGGAGAGCGTCTTCGTGTCGCTGTAATACGCGCCCTTATGAATGAGCCCAAACTAGTTTTGGCAGATGAACCTACCGGAAATCTCGATTTAGGGAATGCAAACAGATTGGTGGACCTATTTAAAAAGATCAATTATGATTTCAACCAAGCATTTGTAATCACAACCCATAATCCTGAAGTGGCAGCCATCGGAAATAAAAGATTTTATTTAGAGGGTGGAACACTTTCTTTTTCAGATAGTATTTGAATCTGAACTTTCCTTGTTTAATTTCACGGTAGTATGAAAGAAAATTTTTCCAAGCGCGTTCAAAATATTATGAAATATGCCAAAGAGGAAGCAATCCGTCTTGGGCATAGCTATGTCGGTTCAGAGCACTTACTCCTGGGCCTCCTGCGGGAGGATTCGGGACTCGGTGCCAAAATTTTTGATATTTATGACTGCGATATCGAAGATATCCGCGCAATGGTAGAGGACATGATCAAAACTTCCGGTGGCACAATGACCTTAGGCCATTTACCACTTACACGCCGGGCTGAACGTATCCTGAGAAATGCATTTAATGAGGCATCATCCGTTGGCGCCACAATTGCCGATGATGAGCACCTTTTGCTGGCCATGCTTAAAGAAACTGAGGGAATTGCTTATGAAGTTCTCAATGCCCACAATTTAGGTTATGATAGTGTTGTAGATTTAATTCAAGATGATAAACAGGCTCCTGAATCAAATGTACCTGCGAAAAGGAAAGAAAAAACAATTAAATCTAAAACGCCTGCCCTAGATCATTTTTCTAGGGACATTACTCGATTGGCGCGGCAGGGAAAACTTGACCCTGTCATTGGCCGAAGAGATGAAATTGAACGGGTGGCCCAGATTTTATCCCGGCGGAAAAAGAATAATCCTGTCTTAATTGGTGAACCGGGTGTTGGCAAAACAGCCATCATTGAAGGACTTGCCCAAAAAATTATAAATAAGGACGTCCCCCGTCTACTACACAATAAACGCATTTTATCTTTGGACTTGGCGGGACTTGTGGCTGGGACAAAATATCGTGGGCAGTTTGAAGAACGAATGAAAACAATCATGGTTGAGTTAGAGAAAACTGATAATTTGATATTATTCATTGATGAACTCCATACACTTGTGGGTGCCGGCGGTGCTTCAGGTTCATTGGATGCCTCCAATATGTTTAAACCAGCTTTAGCCCGAGGTGATATTCATTGTATTGGTGCGACAACCTTAGATGAATTCCGAAAATATATAGAAAAAGACGGCGCCTTAGAACGGCGTTTCCAAAAGATTACAGTGGCACCACCGTCAGAAGACGAATCCATTGCAATCCTAAAGGGACTTCAACTTAGTTATGAAAAACATCATAACGTGATTTATGATGACGATGCGATTGAAGCTTGTGTGCATTTGTCCCACCGTTATATCACCGATAAATATTTACCGGACAAAGCTATTGATATCATGGATGAGGCTGGTTCCCGATCTCATATGTTGAATATGAAAGTACCCCAAGAAGTCATTGATCTTGAATTGGAAATCGAAAAAGTTCGATCAGAAAAAGATTCAGTCGTGGTTGCGCAGAAATTTGAAGATGCCGCTAACCTTCGAGATACAGAACAAAAATTGATACGGAAGTTGAAAAATCTCCAGAAAGATTGGCAATTGGATGAAGCTTCCCATCCAATCCGCGTGACGGAAGATAGTATTGCCGATGTTGTTTCTATGATTACGCGAATTCCTGTAAGGAAAGTAGCTGAATCTGAAGGTCAAAAATTGCTGAAGATGAAGGATGAAATGTCCGAGAACATTGTTGGACAGGAACGGGCCATTAATGGATTAAGCCGAGCCATTCAACGGTCAAGAGCTGGATTGAAAAGTCCGAACCGTCCCATTGGTGTATTTTTATTTTTAGGTCCAACCGGCGTTGGAAAGACTGAAACAGCCAAAGTGTTGGCCAATTATCTTTTTAGTCATGGTGAGTCACTCATTAAATTAGATATGAGTGAATATGGAGAACGCTTTTCCGTTTCACGGCTTATCGGTGCACCACCGGGGTACGTGGGTTATGAAGAGGGGGGCGAATTAACGGAAAAAGTACGACGCAATCCTTATTCTGTAATTTTGTTTGATGAAATTGAAAAAGCACATCCTGATGTATTCAATGTGTTATTGCAATTATTTGATGAAGGTGTATTGACTGATGGATTGGGGCGGAAGGTCGACTTCCGAAATACGATTATAATTTTGACTTCTAATATTGGTACGAAAGAAATTCAAGGTGGCGGATCATTTGGTTTTGCAGAAGACTCAGAAGAGGCCAATTATGAAGCTATGCGAGACTGTATTTTGGACCGTGTTAAAGGCACCTTTAATCCTGAATTTTTAAATCGCCTTGATGAAACTATTGTTTATCACCCATTGACTAAAAAGAATGTATTGCAAATCATAGATTTGCAATTGATGGACCTTCATGAAAACTTGGATAAAATTGGATTAACGTTGTCTGTATCAAAAAAGGCAAAAATGTTAATAGTCGATAGAGGATTTAACGCTGAATATGGAGTTCGATTCCTACGGAGGGAAATACAAAGTTCCCTGGAAGACCCATTATCTGAATTATTGTTGGGAAAGGCTTTCAGCGGTTCAAAAGGCATCAAAGTTGACGCAAAGCAAAAAGAGTTAGAATTTTTACCTGTTAAGCCAAAATCCAGAAAAAAAGCACCAACTCAAAAAAAATCCAAAGAAGGAAAAAAACCAGCCAATTCCCTCGACTCTTAGACCTGGTTTCACCCCACGTCTGACATATGTAGTGACAATATAGCATAAGTCTGCCATATCGGTTGACTAATCTCCTTGGCACAGTAATTGACTTTAAGTGGACAGAATTTATTTTTCACCCACTTAAGGAGTAATAAAATGGGAAAAATTATCGGAATTGACCTTGGAACAACCAACTCATGTGTGGCCGTTCTTGAAGGTGGCGAACCAACTGTAATCACTAGTACTGAAGGTGGCCGTACTACACCGTCAATTGTAGCATTTACTAAAGATGGTGACCGAATTGTTGGTCAGCCGGCTAAACGCCAAGCAGTGACCAATCCACAAAATACTGTATTTTCAATTAAACGCTTTATGGGACGTACGTTCGATGAAGTGGGTACTGAAATTGAAGAAGTACCCTACCAAGTTGCTAAAGGTAAATCAGGTTCAGTTGTTGTAAAAGCAGGCGGTAAAGATTATACACCACCGGAAATAGGTGCGATGGTTTTGCAAAAACTAAAGCAGACTGCCGAAGAACATTTAGGAACAACAGTCACAGATGCTGTCATTACAGTTCCAGCTTATTTTAATGACTCTCAGCGTCAAGCAACCAAAGATGCTGGTAAAATTGCCGGACTGAATGTTCGCCGAATAATTAATGAGCCAACGGCTGCTTCACTTGCTTATGGTATGGATAAGAAAAAAGAAGAAACAATCGCCGTATTTGACTTAGGCGGAGGTACGTTTGATATTTCTATCCTTGAATTAGGAGACGGTGTTTTTGAAGTAAAATCTACAAATGGAGACACTCACCTGGGTGGTGACGACTTCGACCAAAAAGTGATTAACTGGATTGCGTCTGAATTCAAAAAGAGTGACGGCATTGATCTGAAGAAAGATCCCATGGCATTGCAGCGTTTGCGTGAAGCTGCAGAAACTGCTAAAACAGAACTTTCCAGTTCTAAACAAACTGAAATTAACTTGCCTTTTATTACGGCAGATTCCTCCGGACCAAAGCACTTAAACCTGACTCTTACTCGTGCCAAGTTTGAAGAATTGGTTTCAGACCTTATTGAGAGAACGGTTAATCCTTGTCTCAAAGCGATTAAAGATGCGGGTCTTTCTGCTTCTGATATCCATGAAGTAATTCTTGTTGGTGGTTCATCGCGGATTCCAAAAATCCAGGAAAAAGTCAAAGAAATCTTTGGAAAAGAACCAAACAAAAGTGTGAATCCTGATGAAGTTGTTGCCCTTGGGGCTGCAATCCAAGGTGGCGTGTTGGCCGGCGATGTAGATGATATTCTGCTTCTGGACGTAACTCCGCTTTCCTTAGGGATTGAAACTTTAGGCAGTGTTTCTACCAAATTGATTGAAAGAAACACAACTATTCCAACCAAAAAATCGCAAGTATTTTCAACAGCGGCGGATAACCAGACCACTGTTGAAATTCATGTTTTGCAAGGTGAACGAGAAATGGCTGTGGATAATAAAACGATCGGCCGTTTTCATTTAGACGGTATGCCGCCCGCACCCCGTGGTGTTCCCCAAATTGAAGTATCCTTTGACATTGATGCCAATGGTATCCTGAATGTCCATGCTAAAGATAAAGCAACGGGTAAGGAACAGAGCATTCGTATTGAAGCATCTAGCGGCCTTTCCGATTCGGAAGTGGATAAAATGGTGAATGATGGAAAAAAATACGAAGGTGAAGATAAAGCTAAGCGTGAAATGATCGATATGCAAAACCAGGCTGAACAGTTGATTTATCAGACTGAAAAGAATCTGGAAGAATATAAAGATAAGTTGGATGAAGGCGAAAAGAAATCCCTGGAAGATTCAGTGGCTAAAGTAAAAACAGCCAATGAAGGATCCAGTTCCGATGATCTTAAAGCTGCAATTGACGAGCTGAATACTGCTTGGAATGGCGTCGCTTCAAAAATGTATGAAGCAGCCAAAGAAGAAGGAGCTGCACCAGATGCGGAGGCACCTCAGGGTGAACCGAAATCAAAGTCTAAGAAAAAAGACGATGCTGAAATCGAAGATGCAGACTTTGAAGTTGTAGACTAAATTTCCGTCAAAAATCAAACTGAAAAAAGCGTTCCAACTTTGGGACGCTTTTTTTGTTTATGGAACTGAAGACACGTAACTTCATATGAGAGTCAAAGCGATTCATCTGATAATGAACAAACGCCAAACCATTTATTTAATCCTTGCCTTCGCAATTAGTATTGCGGGCTTTTTGCTTTTTAGACCAGGCGTTTGGCAAGATCGTATAGAATCCTACCTCAATGAACAAGTTAATGAGAAAGGGTGGACAATCGAGATCAACGATCTTTCTGGTCATTTATTTTCTACACTTTATTCTGAAAATGTTTCTCTTATTCATGAAAATGGTGCAACCGTATTTTTACCTAGTATAATGACGAGAATTAAAGTAGCACCTCTTTTAAAAGGCCGAATTGAAATCGACCAATTATCCGTTTCCCACGCGGCTATTCAACCCTATTTCAAGCCTAATGACGATTCTACTTCCATCGATTCGTTTAATTTTGCGCCAGAGAATATTCCTCTAAATATTCGCCAATTAAATGTGGATGGAAATATATACATCCCTTTTGATGACTCCAGTCGAACTGTTCATTTCTTGATTGCGGGAAGTGTGGGTGACGGTAAGGATGAAATGGTCATCGATTTACAGGAATTTGAAGTTTATTGTGCAAGTCCCAGAATTGACATAGTTATTAATAATATTAGTGGGAGTTTGTCATCTAAAGAGTTGGAAGTTGATATAAAAAATGCAATCATAAATGGGTTCAATGTGAGTGGTCATTTTGATTATGACAGAGGTGAAAAGTCTACCATTCGATCACAATTGGAATTGTCGGAATATGAAATTCCTACGCAAATATTTTCAAAGTTACCCCTCCAGCCAAATTTGTCTAAACTTTCGGCAACCTTTCATTTTGAATCTGATCTTACCCATTATGTGGGGGACCTGTTTATAAGGAATGATCTTGGGTTAGATATGGGTGGAAGTTTTGACCTTGTAAGGCATGCCGAATATTTTCGATTGGAATCCTTGGAATTGGCCGGTAATGATGCAAAATTTAAATTACAGGGATTATTTGAGGATAAAGGAAGATTCAATGGTACTGCTCAACTTGAAGCATTGGATGTGAGCCAATGGATTCTGGACCAACCCAAAACAAATTTATCTGGTTATGTTTTGGTCAATGGTGAAGCACATGAAACGACAATCACGTCCTTGGATATTAATGCTGAAATAAGTGAATCTTTACTATTTGACCGAGAGGCATCTTCATTTTCTGGTGGAATTTCCTATAAAGATTTTAAGTTGAACATTACCAATCCCATCACTATGTCAATTGGTCCTTCAATCGTGTCGGTAATTGGAACCACCAATTTTGAAGATAATTCGGTGAATCTCGAATTTAATCTCACTGATGCATCCACATTTTTAATTAATAATTTTTGGGCTGATTCATTATCTGGTGGTAGGGCAACTGGATCGCTAAAACTCAATGGTTCAATAGATACCTTAGGTGTATCAACAGACTTGGTTATTGTCGGTCTTGAGTATAATAATATATCTCTATCATCATTTGAATTGTTGGGTAATCTGGATAATTTAAATGCGTTTAGCGGTGGTGCTATAAAGGTAAAGTTTGGCAATGGCACATGGAATGAATATGGTTTTGAAAATGGGACTGGAGAATTTCAATTCAGAGAAGATGAGATCGAAATATCCAGTTTTGAATTGAAAAATGGCCAGGATTATCTCCAATTCAACGGGTCGGTAGAGCAAGATAGTATCCTTATTTTGGAACGATTCCAAATCGCCAACAAAGGGCATTATTTGATTAATCCAAGTCCCATAACCATCGTTAGTACGGATGACCGAATTTCTTTTGAACCATTTGAAATTCATATGGATGACGGTATAATTGAAGGTTTTATTAAAACCAATCCATTCCAAGGCCGCTTGAAATTCTCCAATGTTTCTACAGAATTATTAAAATTGGCCAACCGGGATTTTGGTTATGATTTGACCGGAGATATATTTGGTGAAGTGTCTATTGGGCAGGATTTAAATCCTGATGATGTGAGTTTGGACATAACTTTAAAAAATGGTGTAATAGCAAATCAACCCTTTGATGACTTTTATATTTCTTCATTATACCGAGATGGTATTTTACACTTGGAAGATTTAACACTAACGGATGGTGAAAAAACAGGCCTCCAAGTTACGGGGACCTTCCCAGTTAAAGCTGATTCCACCAAGCCGACAATGGTAGACGTCCAATCTAGTTTTAAAAATGTGGATTTAACTATTCTAACCCAATTCGCCCCAAAATGGGAAACCTTATTATTTGGTCAATTTACGGGCAATTTCAATATGGGTGGAAGCACCCAAAGAACACGTTTTGATTTGGAGGGAAAAATTGATAATACTTTCTTTGGTCCCATACCATTAGGGACTGTGAAAGGTGAGGCCCATTATTCAAATAAAAAACTGAAAATTAATCAATTTAGTTCAACATGGAATAACAATCTTCTAACTGGGAAAGCGTCATTACCCATTGATTATGACATTACATCTCCTAATGTGCAAAAATGGCATCCGGGGGCTGAATTAATGGTAAAGACAGAGGGGAATATCCATTCGGCCGTATTTTTATCAGAATATTTAGCCGAGACTGATTCCATCATTGGTGATATTAATATAAAATTGGATATTTCCGGACCTCCCGATGCATTGATGCGCAATGGTAGTATTCGTATTGTAAACGGAGAAATTTATACTGTTCTCATGGATGAACCCATACGCCAGATTTCCACCATGGGCAGTCTAAACGATAACCAATTGTCTATTCAATCATTCACTGGGAACATTTATGATTCTCATTCCAAGGTGGATGTCGACCAAAATTTCACCCTCAATGGCAGTATGGATTTCACCAAGTTTTTTGAACCTCGGTTTGATCTGCATGCCGTTGGTAATCAGGTATTTTTCCGTTCATTGAATGGTGATATTGAAGGATATGGTGATGTGGATGTAACAATTTCAGGAAAGGATACATTAGAGATCACCGGTGTGGTGGCTGCAAAAACAGGCGCTATTTATATGGAATTTTCCGGCGATGATGCACTTGAAGCTGTTGAAGAAAAGGGGCGGACGACTACCAATTATAATATTCGTTTTCCGATTGAAGATACATTTTCAATTCGAAATTCACAGATTGATGCGAAAATTTCCGGTGAAATAGCCATGTCTAAACAATTTGACGGTGATTGGAATTATTCCGGTGAAATCGAATTTGTTGAGGGTAAAATTTATTATTATCTTGGAGATGTTTTTGAGAATTTACAAGGTGTAATGACCCTGGACGGCCAAGGCTTTAACCCGACTTTGGATGTATCTGCATCCACAAGAATAGGAGATGCTGAAATCATGCTTGGCGTGTTTGGACCTTTTGATAATCCTGAATGGCGTTTCGAGAGTAATAAGGGTTATACGGAAAGCGATATTCTTCAGTTGCTAACATTTAACACTCGTGTTGCTGAAGAAGGATTCACTGCAGAAGGTCTTGGTACCCAAGCACAAACAATCCTTGGAGCATATTTAGAAAGACAATTAGAGCGGAATTTCGTCCGGGCTACGGGTTTAAAATCTGCTGGATTGATTGAAGATGTAGAGATATCCGGTTCAACAGATTATTTGAGCCAACGAGAGGGTGAAGAATTCAGCATCAGCGCCAAAGTAAATCAAAATTTTAGTTTTAGTTATCGCCGATCTTTTTCATTGCAAGGTGCTTATAAAAAGAAGGTGGGTGTAGAATATAAATTAAATCCTAATTTCTCCGTTATTGGAAATGTGGATGAGACGGGAAAAGTCCACATGAAGTTCCGCATTCGTCGAATCTACTAAATATCAATGCGAAAAATAATTTTATGCCTGGCGACAGCCGTCGCTACACTACCGCTGTCTGCTCAACAAGAGGAGATAGTATTAGTTAATACAATAAATTTTATAGATAATAATTCATTCAATCAACGTGCATTAAGGGAGCAGATTGAGTTAAAACCATTGTCGGTTCTCAAATTTGCTCAAATTGAATTTGATCGAAGACTCCTCAAATTGGATGCAATCTCTATTAAAAATTTTTACAACTCAAACGGGTTTTTAGAAGCGACTGTAAAGGATTCTTTTTCTGTAAATGAGGATAAAGCAGATATATATTTTATAATCAATGAGGGTAATCGGTATTACCTGAATTCTGTAGAAATTATTGGACTTAAAACCTTAAAAGAAAAAAAGGTTATTTCATTATTGGGATTAAAGGAGGGTAGCCCTTATAACCCGGTGCAAATCAATACCAACCTTGCCATGGCCTATGAAGCCTTCCAGGAAGTGGGAAAGCTTTTTGCCCAAATAGATATTCAACAGGAAATAAAAGATTCAGTCAACCTTACAATCAAGATTAATGAAGGTGCAGATGTTTTTATTCATGAATCATGGGTTTCAGGGACAGAATTGATCGACTCCAGTTATGTCCGTCGGGAATTTGCTTTTAAAAAAGGTGATCTATTTCGAAAAAGCCTTATGGATAAAACAAAACGTACCCTCCTCCAGGCAGGATTCTTTTCTTCTGCTAGTCTTATTACACATCCTGTTATATCAGAGGTAGACAGCCTCATTAATATAGAAGTCCGCATGAAAGAATTTCAAAATCGGGGCGTTCAGGATATTGACTTCGGTTATGAGGATATCGAGTATGTCCCTGGGGTGAACTCAATGGTGGGTATGGGTGGGTCTGTACAGTGGTCAGATCGGATGATATTTGGTTCAAAAAATAGGTTTGATGCTCGTGGATCTGTTGTCATGCCAACTGAAGAAGGTTTTGTATATCCTCGCTTCAGTATTGATATTAAAATTTCAAACCAGCGTCCTTTCTCATTGAAATTGCCCACGCAAGTAAAAGTGTTCTATCAGCAGTTTAAAAATTTTGGTGATGAAGAAGGACCCTACGTGAGGCGGATTGGTTTACAGTATTCCAATATTTTTAGATGGAATCGTCAACGATCGTTTCTGGATGTTGGTATAAGATTAGAACGATTTGATGAATCGGATGAATTCAAGGATAACATTGAACAGCGAAAATTTAGTTTACATTTGCATCAGGATAATCGTGACAATCCTGTTTATCCTACAAAAGGAAATGTAATTGTATTTAAAATGGATGCTTTTGGAGGATGGCTTGGTGGCAATCGCTCTTATAGCAAGTACGATTTAGATTATAGGCAATATATATCTCCTTTGGAAAAGGTTACAATTGCCGGCCGAATAAATGCTGGTTTAATTACAGCTTGGACTGAAGCTTACGATCAATATGAAACAGTACTCTTTGAAAAATTTTATTTAGGAGGAAGCAACACCCTTCGAGCCTGGAAACCATTGCAATTCATGACATATAAATCGGAGGGAGGGGTCACTTTACCTCTTGGGATGACAGCCAAAGTTCTCTCCAATTTGGAAATAAGGTTTCCTCTCTTTTGGAGATTGGGAGGTGTGTTATTCTATGACGGTGGTTATATTTCTGATTCAATTGAATCTGTCCAATGGAAAGATCTTCAATGGAATAGGGGCATAGGAATTACCATTGATCTGCCTATTGGGCCAATTCGAATAGATTATGCCGAGAGTGAAGAGGATCCTACAATAAACCAAATTCATTTGGGATTTTTGTATTCCTTTTAATGGAACAAATAATATATCATATCGTAAGGTAGAATTCGAGGTGGTGGTAGCGAAAGATATCATATAAATTCACCGCCCTTAAATCAAAAGAAATCAAATGAAATCAAAACATATATTCATCTTATTTGTCGCCTTTGCCATATCTAGTTGCGGACTGTTTAAAACAGCTGATGACCTATTTTCCGAAGCTGAAATTAAACGCAATAGTGGCGAAGCCAAAGCGGCACTGGCGCTTCTGGAAAAAGTGATTTCAAAATATGGAGATGATGAGATTGCACCAGAAGCACAATATTTGATTGCTGAAATCTATTACAGGGATATGCGCGATTTTTCAAAAGCAATCGAAGAATATAGTACTCTTAGAAAATCTTATCCTGAGGACAGGCAAGTACCGTTTGCCCTTTTTATGGAGGGCTTTATTTATGCCAACATGCTGTCGGATTTTGCCCATGCTGAGTCCCACTATAACGAATTTTTAGAAATGTATGCGGAACATGAATTAGCAAAATCCGTATCATTTGAATTGAAATACCTTGGCCGAGATGTTAAGGATATCCCAGAACTCAAACACCTTACGAAGTAACACAATATGTCAGAATTCAGTCTATCAGAAATTAACGATCGAATCGTCAAAGAATCAGCGTTTATCGATCCCCTCCGCCAATCCGTGGGCGAAGTAATCGTCGGCCAGGATGAACTTATTAATAAAATTTTAATCGGTCTTCTTGCCAATGGTCACCTGCTGTTGGAAGGTGTTCCAGGGCTAGCCAAAACCTTAACGGTGAATACGCTTGCACAGGCCATTGCCACGGGATTTCAACGTATCCAGTTTACACCCGATATGCTTCCGGCAGATTTATTAGGAACATTGATCTTTAACCAAAAAACTGGTGCATTTGAAATTCGTAAAGGCCCCATTTTTTCTAATATAATTTTAGCGGATGAAATTAACCGTGCCCCATCAAAAGTTCAGAGCGCTTTGCTGGAGGCTATGCAGGAACGCCAAGTCACCATCGGTGAAGAAACATTTAAATTGGATGCGCCATTCCTTGTGTTAGCTACGCAGAATCCCATTGAGCAAGAGGGGACATACCCATTGCCAGAAGCGCAAGTGGATCGATTTATGATGAAGTTAAAGGTGGATTATCCTAAGAAGGATGAAGAACGGAAAATCCTTAGACAGGCGGCCAGGACTGGCCAATCAAAACCGATTAAACCTGCCGTCAAAGCAAAAGATATCCTCAATGCACAAAAAACAATAAATGATATTTATGTGGATGAAAAGGTAGAGGACTATGTTTTGAATTTAGTTTTTGCCACACGAAATCCTGATGAATTTGGATTGGGAGATTTATCTCAATTGATTGAGTATGGCGCCAGTCCCAGGGCCACAATAAACTTGATTCTTGCATCCAAGGCGCGGGCTTTTATAGAACATCGGGGTTATATCACCCCAGAAGATGTGCGTTATATTGGTAAAGATGTTTTACGCCATCGTGTCATTCTCACCTATGAAGCGGAAGCGGAAGAACTCACTTCTGAAGATGTTATTCAAAGACTTTTTGATTCAATCGAAATTCCGTAACCAAGGAAAAAGTAAAAAAGAGAAAAGAGAGGGAATTCCGAAACAGCTGTTTTTGCCCTAGAAGGACCACTTTACCCTTTTTCAATCTGCCCTAATCAATTAACCAATGATTCCAAAAGAGATACTACAAAAAGTCCGCCATATTGAGATTCGCACCAAAGGATTGGTGAATGACCTTTTCGGTGGTGAATACCATTCTGTCTTTAAGGGCCGTGGTATGACATTTTCTGAAGTCCGTGAATATACGCCCGGTGATGATATTCGCATGATCGATTGGAATGTAACTGCTCGTAGCAATGCACCTTTCGTTAAAATTTTTGAAGAAGAACGTGAACTGACCGTATTTCTCATGGTAGATGTAAGCCGTTCCGGTCATTTCGGTACAGTGGCCCAATTTAAATCCGAAATGGCGGCGGAGATTGCTGCCGTCCTGGGTTTTTCGGCCATCAAGAATAAAGATAAGGTGGGGCTCATTTTATTTTCCGATCATGTAGAAAAATATATTGCGCCTAAAAAAGACCGCTCACATATTCTACGAGTCGTGAGGGAAGTATTATTTCATGAACCGGAAGGGACGGGAACATCACTCCAATCCGGTTTAGATTTTCTCATGAATGTGGCCAAACGCAAAGCAGTGGTTTTTCTCATTTCTGATTTTCTGGATGATGGCTATTGGAAATCCCTTAAACTGGCTAACAAAAAGCACGATATGATCGGAATCCGGATTACGGATCCAGCGGAGGAAAATTTACCGAATTTAGGATTAATTAAAGTCCATGACCCTGAAACGGGGGAGCAGTTTTGGGCCGATATGTCCTCTGAAAGTGAACGGAAAGATTTTTCAAATTCCATTAAGGAAAAATGGGAAAATTTTGAAAATGAGTGTGGCCGTAGTCGATTTGATGTAATCAATGTAGGGACTGATAAAGATTATGTAGAACCACTTATGACTTATTTCCGCCGTAGGGAAAAACGGTATTAGCTCCGTGGGAAAAATAACATATATAGGTCTGATTCTCTTAATTGCTTGTAGTCAGGATCAACCATCCAAATCAGTAGAAATGATAGTTGAATTGGATACCACCTATACCACTATTGGTAGTCCTGTTACTTATGCCGTTATGGTTCGTGCACCAAAAGATAAGATTATTCAATTCCCTGAATGGGTATTGGAAGATCCTTTGGAGATTCGGTCCTTTTCTATTTATGATGAAGATATGGGTCGCCTAGGCAAATTTGAATTGGTATTCTGGGATACTGGAAAAGTGGCTATTCCTGGGGTGACAGTTTCTGTTTTAAATGCTGATAGTACTTTCGCGTATGAAATGAGCGCCGATTCCATGTTTATTGAAGTAGTTTCTATCACCGAGCAAGACCCAAGTTATAAACAATCCGGTGGCGGCATAATGCCCATCAAAGATCCGGTGCCGGTAAGATTTCCACTCCCTTGGCAAACCATTATGCTAGTTTTGATATTGGTGGCCCTTCTGGTGGGTATCGTGTTTATTTGGAAAAAGCGACAGAAATTGGAAATCTCATTCGAAGATAAACCGGAATTTTTAGAAGAGCCGGATACGGTTGCATTACAAAAGTTGGATGAATTGAATCAGTCCGATATTTTGGACAAAGGGGATATTAAAGAATTTTATGCACGCCTTTCCCTGATCCTTAGGGAGTATACGGAAAGCAGTCTCTACATACGTACTTTGGAAATGACTACAGAAGAAATTCGGACCCATCGCTCTGGATTTCCCTATACTGATTCTCAATTAGAAACCTATCTCAATATCCTCTCTGGGGCGGACATGGCTAAATATGCCAAACATATAGCCGCTTTAGATCAATGTGCGAATGATCTCACAAATTCCCAGGTTTTGGTTAAAGACACTGTTCAATACTGGAAGATTGAATCAATCTCTTGAGAAAACTCTCCTCGATATACTTATTCTAGATTGTAAATTCCCCGGCTAATTAAGGGAGAAAAATGGCAACCACATCAGATATTAAAAACGGTGCAGTTATTTTGCACAAAAATAAACGCATGCGCGTTATAGAATTCCTCCATGTAAAACCAGGTAAAGGTCCCGCCTTTGTCCGCACCAAACTGAAGGATATTGCTTCAGGGAAAATTTTTGACGAAACATTCAACGCAGGTATGAAACTATCTTTCCTGAAAATTGAAGCAAAAACAATGCAGTTTCTTTATGAAGATGGTGATTCCCATATTTTTATGGATAATTTCACTTATGACCAAATTAATGTAATGAATGATTTAGTGGGAAATGCAAAAAGGTTTCTCAAGGGTGGTATGAATGTTGATATTCTTTTTGATGAAGAAGAAGTTTTGGATATTCGTATGCCGGCCCACGTTCAATTAGAAGTAACTCAAACGGATCCGGGCTTAAAAGGAAACACTGCCACAGGAGCCACTAAACCGGCTACTGTGGAGACTGGATACACTGTTCAGGTACCTTTATTTATCAATGAAGGTGAAGTGTTAAAAATTGACACACGGTCCGGAGAATATATTGAACGTGTGAAATCTTAATCGTAGTTTCAACCGTTATACATAAATATTGAAGGTAAAACATGTGGCAAGATAAACTTAAAGAAATAATCTATTTATTAGAAAACAGTAATGTTAATGAAATTGATGTCAACTTTTGGGGTCGTCGTTTTCGCGTTGTAAAATCGGCAGGTGTAAGTTCCGCGCCGTCCGTTGTTCATGCTCCCGCTGCTCCTATCGCGCCGCCGGCATCTTCTTCTCCCGAAGCAACAGCACCTGAGGAAGAAGTAGTTAGTGGAGAAGAAATATTATCCCCCATGCCGGGAACATATTACAAATCTCCGTCTCCCGATTTAGATGCATTTGTTAAAGTCGGTGATTCAGTTTCAGAAGGGGATACCCTTTGTATCATCGAAGCCATGAAGATTATGAATGAAATTGAGGCTGAAACAAACGGTACCATTACCAAGATCTTTATGGATGATGGGCAAGCTGTGGAATATAACCAACCCTTATTTGTGATTGATCCTTCCTGATTTAACCTCAGAATCGGTATGTACAAAAAAATACTAATCGCCAACCGTGGTGAAATTGCACTTCGAATCATCCGTGCCTGCCACGAGTTAGGATTAAAATCTGTTGCTGTATACTCCACTGCAGATAAATATTCCCTCCATGTGAAATTTGCAGACGAAGCTGTATGCATTGGCCCGCCCCCAAGTGTTGAATCCTATTTGAATATTCCGCGTATCATTGCAGCGGGCCAAATCACCAACGCTGATGCGATTCATCCGGGATACGGTTTTTTAGCTGAGAATGCAGATTTTTCTAAAATCTGCGAAGATAATGGATTTGCCTTTATAGGACCCTCAGCTGAGATTATTAACGCCATGGGAAATAAAGCTCAGGCAAAAAAGACAATGAAAGCATCTGGTGTACCCGTCATCCCCGGAAATGTTGGTGTTTTGAAGGATGCAGAAGAAGCGCGTGAATTGGCCAACGAAATGGGTTATCCTGTAATGCTTAAGGCATCAGCCGGTGGTGGTGGTAAAGGAATGCGACTCGTCCATGAAGAAAGTGAAGTAATTAATTCCTATAACATGGCCAGTTCAGAGTCACTTACTTCTTTTAATAATGGGGACATGTATATAGAAAAATTCGTCGAAAATCCCCGCCATATTGAAATTCAGATTTTAGCCGATGCCTATGGGAATGTAGTAAGCTTGGGTGAACGTGAATGTTCAATTCAAAGACGTCATCAAAAATTACTGGAAGAATCGCCCTCCGCTGCTGTAGATGAAGATCTTCGTAAACGAATGGGAGATGCGGCTATTTCTGGCGCCAAAGCGGTGAATTATGTGGGTGTGGGTACCGTTGAATTTCTGTTAGATAAAAATAAAGATTTCTATTTTATGGAAATGAATACCCGAATCCAGGTGGAGCATCCCATTACAGAGATGGTCACTGGTGCAGATTTGATCAAGTGGCAAATTCGAACCCATGCGGGCGATAAATTTCCCGATTATTTATATAATATGAAACTGCGGGGCCATTCCATTGAATGCAGGATTAATGCAGAAAACCCCGATATGAATTTTGCCCCTTCGCCCATGCCAATCACCAGTTATCACATGCCTGGTGGCAAGGGTGTACGGGTTGATTCCCATGCTTATGCCGGTTATGAAATTCCGTCTCATTACGATTCTCTCATTGGAAAATTAATTGTCCATTCACCAACAAGGGAAGCGGCCATTAACAGGATGGAACGTGCTCTGGAAGAAACAATTATTGAGGGACCAAAAACGACAATCCCTTTTCACCAGGCTATTATGAAAGATGAAAAATTTCGTTCGGGAGAATTCGATACGAGTTTTTTAGAAACATTTGAATACAAAAAAGAGGTTAAAGAAGAATGAGTCTTCCACAGGATTTAAAATATACCAAAGAACATGAATGGATAAAGATTGATGGTGAGAATGTAACCATTGGCATCACTGACCATGCCCAGGGAGAATTAGGTGATATCATTTTTATTGAATTTCCCGATGTAGATCAAAAGATTGAAAAAGATGAACCCTTCGGCACCATCGAAGCTGTTAAAACTGTTGCAGATTTATTTGCGCCGGTTAGCGGCACGGTTACTGAAATAAACGAAAGTTTAGAAGACAGTCCTGAAACAGTGAATGAAGATGCTTTCGGTGAAGGATGGATTGTAAAAGTTTCCGTTTCTGATGCTGGTGAATTAGATGAACTGCTCACAGTTGACCAATACGCTGAATTGATCGGTTAATCATGCTTGATGTAAAAGGTATTATCCAGGACAGCGCTAATGTAAAAGTAGCCATGCTTACCCATTGCGCTAATGATATTTCAAATGCTTCACAAATGATGATTAATGCGGCGAAAATGGGTAAAAAAATATTATGGTGTGGTAATGGTGGTTCAGCTGCGGATGCGCAGCACATGGCTGCAGAACTTATGGGTGGACTCCGTGACCACGATCGTCCAGCCATTGCGTCTATTGCACTCACAACAGACTCATCTTTTGTCACAGCTTGGGCCAACGATACAGACTATGAATCTATATTTTCCCGCCAGATAGAAGGATTGGGAAATGCAGGAGATGTGTTGGTGGCTATTTCTACCAGTGGAAATTCTGCCAATGTGATTCGCGCTATTAATGAAGCCAAATCGAAGGGAATTCATGTAATTGTTTTAACAGGAAAATCCGGCGGTAAAATGGCAGACGTGGGCGATGTAACAATTTGTATTCCAAGCGACGATACCCAGCGAATTCAAGAAGGTCACTTATTGGCTGAACACATAATGTGCGAATCTGTCGAAGCGGCAATCCTGGCGGGATAAATGGAAAATTATCTCCGGGACTATATGGTCATGCTAAAGGTCGAACGGAATTTGGCCAAAAATTCTTTAGAATCCTATTTACGGGATTTGAAGCAATACCATCATTTTTTAGAATCTGATCTTGGTTTAACGACTGTACTTAATGTTACAATGGGACATATTCGTTCTTACATTCGCCAATTAAATGATAAAGGATTGGCAGCTAATTCTATTAAACGTGCCATATCTTCAATCCGCACTTACCATAATTTTTTATCGGCAGAAGGCCATATTAATGATAATCCTGCCCAACTTCTTGATACACCCAAAATTCCACGGAAATTGCCTAATGTGCTTACAATTCAAGAGATAGATGTTATCTTGAGCATAATTCCCAAAAAGGCGCCTATGGCACTTCGGGATTTGGCCATTTTTGAATTAATGTATTCCTGCGGTTTGCGAGTGACGGAACTTTGTGATCTGAAGACCACTGAAATTTTATGGGATTCAGAAATGATCCGTGTTCAAGGAAAGGGAGAAAAGCAGCGTTTTATTCCAATTGGCCCAATTGCCCGGGAAAATTTGAAAAATTATATTAACCATGAACGACCGTCATTGGTAGATAAAAATCCAAATACTGCTGAAGTATTTTTGAGCAGAAATGGTCGGAAACTAACACGGATGATGATTTGGATATTGCTTAAAAAATGGACAAACGCTGCAGAAATTAACAAAGAAGTAAGTCCACACACGCTGAGACATTCTTTTGCCACCCATCTTTTGGAGGGCGGCGCTGACCTTCGATCCGTCCAAGAAATGCTGGGACATACTGATATTGCCACCACCCAGGTGTATACCCATTTGGACAAAGAACATTTAAAAGAAGTGCATCGCACATTTCACCCGAGGTTTGATTAATGCTATTTCGTTTACCGCCAGAAGTACTCATTATGCTGATTCCGGTGCTTTTATTTGCACTGGTTTTTCATGAATTTTCCCATGGATGGGTGGCTAATAAACTAGGCGACCCTACAGCCAAATATGCCGGCAGACTGACGCTGAACCCTATGGCACATTTGGATATGTTTGGTACACTCATGATACTTTTTGTGGGATTTGGCTGGGCCAAACCTGTCCCGGTGGATTCACGTTATTTGGCCAATCCCCGAACGGATATGATGAAAATCGCTTTTGCCGGTCCTGCAGCAAATTTACTATTGGCATTCGTAGGTGGTACATTGATCCGGATGACTGGTTATATGGGTTCCTTCACTTCGATGCTTATGATGTTTACCCAGATTAATATAATGTTGGCCGTATTCAATATGATTCCAATTCCACCATTAGATGGTTCCCAAATATTCTCAGGATTGATGATAAGGAAAAATCCGAATTTAGTTTATAAACTCCAGACCTTCGGCCCACAGATATTAATGGGCTTAATCTTATTTGGCATGTTTACCAATATTTCTCCCATTTGGATGGTGATGAGTCCATTCGTTAATTTTTTCATGTTCTTATTTGCTGGTATGTAATGGATCGGTTTTTCAAAAATTTAATTGAACCGAGAAGGTCAAAACGATCTTTATTCGGAACAATCGCCACCTTGATCGTGGTCATATTTCTTATAAATTATTTAATCCAAATTGCTCAGGGCGGATAGATGAAACTGGTTGAATGTGTCCCCAATTTTAGTGAAGGCAGAGATTTCACCAAAATCAAAACCATAACGAATGCGATTAAAGCTGTAGACGGTATTACAGTACTGGATGTGGATCCCGGCGCCGATACTAACCGTACTGTGGTCACCTTTGTCGGCGAACCGAATACGGTGGCGGAAGCAGCGTTTCAAGGAATAAAAACTGCTTCTGAAGTTATTGATATGAGTCAACATTCTGGTACACATCCAAGAATGGGCGCCACAGATGTGTGTCCATTTATTCCTGTGAGTGGTGTGACAATTGAGGAATGTATCGAATTGTCAAAACAAGTGGGTCAACGAGTTGGCGAAGAATTGGGAATCCCAGTTTATCTGTATGAAAAATCTGCACAAAAACCGGATAGGGAAAAATTGCCCACCATCCGAAAAGGGGAATACGAGGGACTATCAGAAAAATTAAAAGATAAGAATTGGCGGCCGGATTTTGGACCTAAAACGCTCCATGTAAAAGCAGGTGCAATAGTAATGGGCTGTCGGGAATTCCTTATTGCCTACAACATTAATCTCAATACAAAAGACCACCGTTTAGCTACGGACATTGCTTTTGAATTAAGAGAAGCTGGACGGAGTAAGCGGACACCCAATCCAAATTCTAAAAACTTATTAGATGGTGAAATTGTCCGAAACGATGATGGCTCAGCAGTAAAGGTTCCTGGCATGTTTAAATATGTGAAAGGAATTGGCTGGTATGTAGATGCGTTCAACCGTGCTCAGATTTCCATTAATTTTAATAATTATAAAGTTTCTACAATTCATGATGTTTATGACGCTGCATGTAAACTGGCCGAGGTACGAGGCATAAGAGTTACGGGAAGTGAATTGGTAGGACTCATCCCATTGGAAGCGATGATTATGGCGGGGAGACATTATTTACAGAAGCAAAATAGATCCATTGGTGTGCCTGAAACTGATATTGTAGAATGTGCCGTCCAGTCTTTAGGACTAAATGATGTGACTGAATTTAATCCCGAGGAAAAGATCATTGATTATGCAGTTCAATCTGAGGATCGTCCATTAATGTCATTGGTCGGAAAAAACTTTGTGGAAGAATTATCTACCAATAGTCCAGCGCCTGGTGGTGGGTCAGTATCAGCTTTGGCTGGTGCATTAGGGGCGGCCTTGGCATCCATGGTGGCAGCATTAACCCACGAGAAAAAAGAAATGCTGAACAGCAAACCAGAAATGGATGAGATTGGCGTAGAGGCACAAGCACTCAAAGATAGATTATCCTTTTTGGTCGATGAAGATACGAATGCCTTTAACAAGGTAATGGACGCAAATCGAATGTCAGCTACAACGAATGAAGAACGAATGGCTAAAGAAAAAGCGGTAGAAAACTCGAATAAATATGCCATAGATATTCCCTTAGAGACGGCGGAAAAATGTTATCGTGTTATAGAAATAGCAGAAGTGTTGGTAGAAAAGGGGAATCCAAATTCAGTGAGCGATGGGGGGGTAGCGGCAGAAGTCGGTTTGGCAGGCGTACGGGGCGCATCCATGAATGTGCTAATCAACTTACCCGGTGTGGTGGATGAAGCCTATTGCGATGAAAAAAGAAGGGCTGTAGAAATATTAATCCAAAAGGCTGAAGCCAAGCATAAAGTGGTCTTTGACAAAACTCATAGTAAAATTAAAAGTTGAAACTAAAAAAATGAGAAAAATTGGTTTCAGGTTTCAGGCTCCAAATTTCAATTCTAAACAACATGATTAAACAATTATCAGAAGATTTACGCAATAAGATCTCTGCCGGAGAAGTGGTAGAACGTCCCGCTTCGGTGGTAAAGGAATTGGTGGAAAACAGTCTCGATGCAGGCGCTACGGAAATTTCAATTGTTGTAGAAAAGGGAGGTCAACAACTAATTCAGGTTTCGGACAATGGTTCCGGAATAAATTCGGCCGAATTACCCATCGCTTTTGAACGCTACACCACAAGTAAGATCGGCTCAATGGATGATTTGTTTAATATTGACACCCTGGGGTTCCGTGGAGAAGCATTAGCCAGTATTGCATCTGTTTCTGAAGTAAATATTGTATCGGCGAATAGAAGTGGCGATGGGGCTGAAATGTCCATTTTAAATGGTAAATTGGGTGAAGTTCAACCAGCGCCGGCGGTACAAGGCACATCCGTTACAATTCGAAATTTATTTTATAATACACCGGCTCGCAAAAAATTTCTTAAAAGCCCCCGCATGGAATTCCGCAAAGTGGTAGAAATGGTGCGGCGATTTTCTCTTTCTTACCCCGATCGTGCCTTTAAACTGGTTTCCGATAATCGGGATATTATGAACCTTCTGCCTGAAGATTTAGAAAACAGGATTGTCCATGTAATGGATCCCGCCTATCGGGATCAACTGTTGCCGGTGAATTTCACCAAAGGAGATTATTCAATTTCAGGATTTGTGGGGAATCTCAATTTGATCCGCACCCGTCCCGGTGAACAGTATATCTTTTTAAATGACCGCTTTATCCAGAATCGATTGATGAATTCCGGTGTTTATGGCGCCTATAAATCCATTATTAATCGTGGAGAATTTCCATTTTTTGCTCTCAATATTAGTGTGCCCCACGATCAAGTGGATGTTAATGTTCATCCGATGAAAACGGAAGTCCGTTTTAAGGATGAGTGGCGAATCTACCATGTATTGAAATCTGCAATCGAAGAAGCATTGACCCCAATTTTAAATACAATTCCTGATTTTGAAAAACCGAAATTTGGAGGAAAATTTGATTTTCCCACCACATTTACGCCCCAAGAAGGGCAGTTGAATCCTGATCAGGAAGGACTTCCTCTTTCATTCTCTGGCACAGAATCTGCTATCAAATTTCAACCGGCAGTGGATCGAGCCAAATCTTATGCATCTCAATTAGCCAATCGGCCGGAACCGGATTCGGGTAAAGTGGATTTGGAAAATATCTGGCAAGTCCATTCAAAATATATTGTGTCGCCTATCTCAAGTGGATTGGTAATTATCGACCAGCATGTGGCTCACGAACGTGTCCTTTATGAAGAGGCGATGGCGGCTTTTGATGCCAATGCAATGGCAGCCCAGACTTTGTTATTTCCTGAAGAGATGGAATTCTCTCCCGATGATTATTCAGTCCTTCTAGATGTATTACCCTATTTAGAAAAAATGGGTTTTCGCATGAAGGAGTTCGGAGAGAATACAGTTATGATTGAAGCTATTCCATCAGAAATGTCATGGGGGAATGAGAAGAATATTATTCGTGAAATGTTGGATAATTTTCAAGAGACTCAAAAGAAAAACGTATCTTTCCAGGAAGCATTGGCGGCAAGTTTTTCCTGTAAGGCAGCAGTGAAGGCAGGGGACGTTTTAAATATTAATGAAATGCGTGAATTGGTGAATCGATTATTCGGTACCAAACATCCATATTACTGTCCTCATGGCAGACCGATTATTGTTCAGTTATCTATGGATGAACTGGACCGCCGCTTCGAGCGGATTTAATTTTATTTCTTACATAAGACGAATTAATCTATTTATAAATAACGATGTTTAGATATATCTATAGTGCTATGTTGTTTTAATGATTAAAAACATTCAACTCCAAGTCCTTCCTGAAGTCGCTGAAAATTCTGATCAATTATTAAAAGTCGTTTCAAAAAGAATCAACACTGAAATCTCGGATATAATGCATATCCAGATTTTAAAACGATCTATTGATGCAAGGCAAAAAGTAACAAAAATCAATTTAATTGTTGATGTCTTTATTCATGAAGCATTTAAAGAAAAACGAGAAAATATACCCGATTATAAAGATGTAAGTCATGAGGATGGTGTCATCATTGTTGGGGCCGGACCTGCGGGGCTTTTTGCTGCATTAAAACTTATTGAAAGGGGAATTAAACCCATTATCCTTGAAAGAGGAAAAGAGGTAAAAAGCAGGAGAAAAGATATAGCGAATTTAACAAAACAACATATTGTTAACGAGGACTCAAACTATTGTTTTGGCGAAGGAGGTGCCGGTACTTTCTCTGATGGTAAATTATATACTAGAAGTAAAAAAAGAGGCGATGTAAATGTAATCTTAGATATTTTAGTCCAATTTGGTGCCTCGCCAGAAATTAGAGTAGATGCTCATCCACATATTGGTACAAATAAATTACCAAAAATTATTCAAGCCATTAGGGAGGCTATAATTGAATTTGGGGGCGAAGTATTATTTAATAGTAGAGTAACAGATATTATTATTAAAAATAATGCTGTAAATGGTGTTGTATTACAAAATGGAACGGAAATTGATTCTAATAAAATAATTTTAGCCACGGGACATTCAGCCAGAGATATCTTTGAATTATTATATAGAAAAGGAATTGAGATAGAAGCTAAAGCATTTGCAATGGGTGTTAGGGTTGAACATTCTCAAGAGCTTATTGATCAAATACAATACAAGTGTAAAAATAGAGGAGAATATTTACCGCCGGCATCCTACTCAATTGTGAAGCAAGTAAACGGTAGAGGTGTTTATTCATTTTGCATGTGCCCAGGGGGTATAATTGCGCCTTGTGCAACAGGTCCTGGTGAAGTTGTAACCAATGGTTGGTCGCCATCGAGAAGAGATTATGAAACATCTAATTCAGGTATTGTTGTAGAACTCAATGTTAAAGATTTTGCTAAATATAATGAACATGGTCCATTGGCGGGTATGTATTTTCAGAAAGAAATAGAGCAAAGGGCTTGGAGAATGGGTGGAGAAACACAAAACGTTCCAGCACAGCGGTTAGTTGATTTTACCCAAAATAAGTTGTCAGGTGATATTCCGAAGACTTCATATTTCCCCGGAACAACATCAACTAAATTAAGTGAAGTATTTCCATCATTTATTTATCAAAACTTGCAAGAAGGGTTTAAGCATTTTGGAAAACAAATGAAGGGCTATTTGACCAATGAGGCCATCGTCCATGCACCCGAAAGTAGAACATCTTCTCCGGTGAGGATTCCACGGGATAAAAACACTTTGCAACACCCACAAATAAAAGGGTTATTTCCTTGTGGTGAAGGTGCGGGATATGCTGGCGGAATTATTTCAGCAGCAATTGATGGTGTGAAATGTGCTGAACAATGTTAATCATTTATCTTTTGGGATTTATATAAAACAAATTATATAATTTAATTTTTCTTTTTTATTGATATAATATCAATCGCATCTTTCTTTTGATAAGAAGGTGCATCACCGCATAAATATTCTAACATTTTGTTCGGCAAAGAATACTCAATTATAACAGTAGTTTTATGATTTTCTTTAAACTCTGCTCCAATATTTGATTCGTTAAAAGGCTTATATGTTTTACCATTCAGTTCAACAGAAAAGCCGCAACCATCTGATGCGTATTCACCATCCCAAATTAAAATAGCTTCAGATAATTCTTGTGCATCATCTTTATCTTCACAAGCAAATAGTAAAAAGAAGAATGTCAAAAATCGGATTAATATGGGTTGGGTTTTCCAGCTCAATTATTTATCCGCTCTAATTTTTTATACTCTGGTAACCAGTAGGCTGCACCCCAAACCAATGATTGTATAATGGCACTATTTTTATTGGGTGATGCATGAATAACCTTTTGTGCAAATGGCGTAAATATTTCAAGTAAATGTGCGACTAAAAAAAGTGGTAATGTCCATTTTAATAAAAAATTATACTTACCCATTATGGATATAAAGTAGCTGAGTACTGAAATAACATATACCAAAATAATTAATATTTTAATTCCTATTATCATGATTATCCCTTTTTAATTTGTTTAAATGCCAGCGCCGTTCCAACGGCTGTGACTATGCTCATTAGGGTCGTAGAACCGATAATTATAATACCCAACAACCAAGGAGAGAAATCCACATTGGATGATCCAAAAATAAATGGGAGTATGCCCATCACAGCACCAGTGGTCGCCCCCAATTGTGCCAGTCGTTTAAGGGATAATTCATAGAATTTATCAGCGCCTCCAAAAACTCGAAAAATAATATAGAATAGGACGCCTCCGACAAATCCTGGCGTGGCCAAGGCAATCGAGGGATCCAATCCCACACCATCGGGAATGCCTAAAAATCCACTAATGACGGCGATAATTGCTCCAGTGATGCCCCAAAATATTGCCCAGTTCAATGCCATCTTTAATACGCCGATCAAATGGGATATCCATTTCATTGGGATGCCTTTCGGTAAAATGAAGCGGACCATAGCCAAAGGACAATGTAGAATCCATTTAGTCCCAATAGTTCAAGGGCCGGACTATAAGGGTGACCCCATTTAAGAATTATAGCTACTATAGTGACTGTTGCTTGAGCTATGGCAGTGACGGTTAAGGCTTTCACCATAACAGCGGTCTGAAATTTGGACACGGCGCCAATGATGATCCAAATGGCAACCACACCAAAAAAGATGATGTTCAGCGGTTCTCCATCCCGGCCAATGACGCCCACTCCCATACTCACCCAGATGAGGAGAAAGGTATTGATTATAGCCAAACGAAGTCCCTTCTTTCTGTTGGGTATTTTATTTACGAATTCTTTTATCATTTTCGACACCTATTATAATTTTCGATATAGTCTTTCACAGAATAAGCACCAATCAGTTCCCCGATAGTTGTAAGCGGTATTTTATTCACATCTTTAAAGCGGATACAGGATTCTCCCATATTGGGCTTTACGCCCATTTCAGAAAATGCATTCTGTAATTTCATTAATTGTTTTTCATCGGAATAAACACAGGATAAATAAACAGCTATATGGTTTTTTTGTGAGGACAAAGCGGCATACATAAGGGGCTGTTTGTTGTAAGTATTCGGAAAAGTCTTCAATGGAATTTCATAAGCGATCATACCCCAGTTCATTGTTTCTATATATCCTTTGGGGAGATTCTTGATAATTACATTCCTGACCGTAGAGATGGCTCCTCTACGATCTGCGAGAAGTTCGTTTAAATATTCTTTAACTGTTTTGGCGTTGCTATGCATAAAAATTAATGGTTAAAAGTAAGTTTTGAATTTGTATCGAAATTTTCTATAAAATCCCATAAATGATCCAAGCTCCAAATGCTGCGCCAAACACCATCCATAATCGCAGGAGAAGTGCCGGACGTTCTTCCAGCCAATCCATGAGATTGTTGATGCGCTCCCGGCCCATGAAAAGAATAATGATTGCAGATAAGATTGAAATCCATCCAATAATCATGAAGAAGGAAGGAAACTTTGAATCAGTAGCTGAGAGGATTAATGCTGTCCCTAAAATGAGCCGAGAAATTACAGCTGACGGTACCATCCAGTTTTTCTCGCCAATTGATCTAACTGTTCTAATTAAAGTGAAGGGCGAAAAGAGGCTTAATACACAAACGGTGCAAATGGCTATTCCAAATAGAAGAATGATTAATTGTAAGAAATTCATAAAGGGTTAGGGGGACTGAATTATTTTTTGATTCATTTTAGGGTCTTTGCCGTAAATAATTACAAATATGCCTGTAATCATCGTGATCCTCAATTCCACTGATATCAATTTATTGGTTATTTTGTTTGAATTCCTTGTCTAAACTTTACGGTTAATTTTTTGTTTTAATTAAACCAATACCCATGGAAAAGATACTCACCATAGTCGGACCCACCGCCAGCGGAAAAACCGCCATTTCAGTAGAATTGGCCAAGCGATTGGATGGTGAAGTTGTCGGTTTGGATTCCCGCCAGATTTATAGTGGAATACCCATCGGTACTGCCCAGCCAACTATTGCGGAAAAAGGGGGTATTCCCCATCACTTATTCGGGTTGAAGCCGCCCTATGAAACAGTGGCCGCCGGTGCATATGCATCATTGGTAATGGATGTCGTTTCTGAAATTGAATCCAGAGGAAAAACGCCCATCATTTGCGGCGGCGCGGGATTGTATTTTCGTGCCTTGGTGAATGGTATATTTGTGGGGAGTAAAACTGATCAAGCCATTCGGGATCGGTTAGAAAAAGAGTATGATGACGTGGGATCAGAAATCATGATGGCGCGGCTGAAAGAGGCGGATCCGGAATATGCGTCACTCGTTCATCCCAACAATAAGAAACGTCTCGTCCGTGCGTTAGAAATTGTTGAAACAACGGGAAAGACGCTATCCCATCATTTTAAAGAACAGAAATTAACTGAACCCCCGAAGCTCGATTTGTTTACTGTATTTCTGGATTGGGATCGAGTCCTCCTACGAGATAGAATAGCAAAACGTACCAAAGAAATGCTCGAAGCAGGATGGATTGATGAAGTTAAAAAAATACTGGATCAATATCCAAATGAACATCTTCACCCATTAGATTCAATCGGTTACCGGCAAATCATTTCTCACTTGAACGGAGAATTGTCTGAAGCGGAATTGGAAGAAGAAATCGTAATAAAAACGCGCCAATTCGCAAAACGACAAATCCAATGGTTTCGTAAAGAGACAGTGGATCTCATAGTAGAAATGAATTTGGATTTTTCGTTAAAGGACATCACGATAAAAATCATTAAAGGAATAAGGGGAAAGTAAAAAAGGATGACTTTCTAAACTTGTTCCTTATTCCTTCTTCCTTGTAACTTTAGGGGTCCTTTAAACCGTTCCAGAGAGAAGGTAAGGGCAGCGATTAAACCTCCGATTAGGATCCTTATGGAACGGAATCCAAGCTGCCCGGAGGTTTTTTATTATCAGGAGGTGCCCATGGCATCACCCCGAAAAAAGCAGGTCATGGATGCTATAGCCGTCAATCGTTCGGTGACGCGCTTGGCCCATGAGATACTTGAGCGAAACGGCGGCCCCGATCATCTTATGTTGATTGGTATTCTAACCCGTGGCGAACCACTTGCCAAACGGCTCCAGTCCCTTATCCATAAAATTTCTGAAGTTGAAGTACCAATCGGTTCTGTTGATATTACCTTTCACAGGGATGACTTCCGTGACAGATTGGTTGTTCCTCAAGTAAAAGGCACTGACATTAATGATTCTATCGATGATAAAATAGTAGTACTTGTGGATGATGTTCTTTTCACCGGCCGGACAATCCGCGCTGCCATGGATGAGTTAAATGCCTTTGGCCGTCCCAAATGCGTCCAACTGGCGGTCTTAGTTGATCGGGGGCATCGAGAAGTACCAATTCGTGCGGACTTTGTAGGAAAGAATATTCCCACCCACGAGGGGGAGCATGTTGAAGTGCGCCTGAAAGAAGTAGATGAAAAAGATTTGGTTACCCTTACGCGCTATAGTGAGGAGGTATAATGAAGCATAAACATTTACTGGGACTGGAAAATTATCCCGCCGAAGATATCCAGACTATTATTGATACAGCCTTCACTTTCCGAGGAGTATTAGATCGGCCAATTAAAAAGGTGCCGTCATTACAAGGAAAAACAATCGTAAACCTCTTTTTTGAAAATTCCACACGGACACGAATCAGTTTTGAATTAGCTCAAAAAAGGCTCAGTGCCGATACAGTTAATTTTTCTGCATCCACTTCTAGTTTGCAAAAAGGGGAAACCTTTAAAGATACGGCCCAGAACATTGAAGCAATGAAAATTGATGCAGTGGTGATGCGTCACCCCACACCGGGAGCACCCCTGCATTTAACCAAGCATATTGATGCCATTGTGGTCAATGCTGGTGATGGAACACACGAGCATCCAACTCAAGCAATCTTAGATATGACCAGCCTTCATGAAAAATTTGGTTATTTAAAGGGACTTAAAGTTGCCCTCATTGGAGATATTTCTCATAGCCGTGTGGCGCTGAGTAATATTTATGGTCTCAAAACTATGGGCGCAGAAGTAACCTTGTGTGGTCCTTCAACCTTGATTCCACCATATGCAGAAGAATTGGGTGTATCAGTGAACTATAACGTGGATGAGGTAATTGAATGGGCCGATGCCCTAAATGTTTTACGAATCCAGCGAGAACGGATGGGTGGTGGTTTACTGCCTTCGGTTCGGGAATATCGAAACCTGTTTGGTATAACCACGGAACGATTGGCCATGCACAAAAAAGAATTAGTAATTATGCATCCCGGCCCCATGAACCGTGGTGTGGAAATAGACAGTTCTGTCGCAGATAGTGACCAAGCTATTATCCTGGATCAAGTACTCAATGGTGTTGCTTCCCGGATGGCAATTTTATATCTCCTATTGGGCGGTAAGCAGGAAGAAGGAAAAGATTAAGATGAAAATATCAAAATTAAAAAATCAGGTTTTACTGAAGGGTGGGAGTATCTTGGACCCTGTTTTAGGAATGGAAACAAAAGGTGACATTCTGATCGAAAAAGGAAAAATTAAATTGGTAGGAAAAATATCAGCGCCAAAATCTGCTGAAGTAATTGACTGTAAAGGGTTGATTGTTACACACGGATTTTGTGATGTGCATGTCCATTTTCGTGAGCCGGGACGAGAAGATAAAGAAACATTGGAATCAGGATCTATGGCAGCCTTGGCTGGGGGATTTACCCGTGTATGCGTCATGCCCAACACTAATCCACCTTTGGATTCACCGGAAGCTATTCGTTATACGGTGGATCGATCGGAAGAATGCCCCATTCATATTCATCCCATTGGTGCAATCACAAAAGGGCAAGATGGAAAAGAGCTCACTGAAATGGGGATAATGCTTTCTGAAGGGGCGGTAGCCTTTAGTGATGATGGACTCCCCGTGACAGACAGTGGTATGATGCGGAATGCTCTTGAATATGCCACTATGTTTAATGTGCCCGTGATAAACCATGCAGAAGATCTTTGTTTAAAAAAGGATGGCGTTATGCATGAGGGAGTTGTTTCCACCAACCTAGGTTTGCCCGCCAGTCCTGATATTACAGAATCCAATATGGTTTACCGTGACTTAGAGTTGACTGAATTAACCGGCGCCCGACTTCATGTGCCTCATGTGAGTTCGGCCAAATCTGCGGACCATATTCGTAAAATGAAGAAAAAGAATGATTTGGTTACTGCAGAGGTGACACCTCATCATCTTTATTTTATTGATGAAGATTTGGTAACATTCGATACAAATTTAAAAGTGGCACCACCGATTCGAACGAAGTACGATCGAAAAGCGTTAATCAAGGCAGTGAAAGATGGTACATTTGATTGTATCGCCACGGACCATGCTCCCCATGCAATTGAAGAAAAGGAAGGCACCTTTGATATGGCACCCTTTGGCATGATTGGGTTGGAATCCTGTTTTGGTGCTGTGAACCAAGTCATGGTGAAAGAGAATAAAATGGATCGAGTAAAACTCATCCAAATGCTCACAGTTAATCCAAGGGAGATTATGGGTTTCGATAATGACCTTTTGGCTGAAGGAAATGATGCAGAATTAACCATTTTTGATCCAAATGAAAAATGGACTTTCAGCAGGGAAGATATTCAATCACGTTCGAGCAATTCACCCTATGTTGGGGCACCGCTGACAGGTCGTGTTAAATACACTATTGTAAAGGAACATATAACCGAAATAAACTAATTTATTTAAATATGAATTATAGTTGACTATCATTGAAAGTAGAGACTAACTTTTCGGGCTATATTTTAACTGAAAATCATGAAAACAAGATCACTCAAAGCAAACGAAATACAAAAAGACTGGTATGTAGCCGACGCTGAAGGTAAAACCTTGGGCAGGTTCGCCAGTGAAGTAGCAAAAATTTTACGAGGAAAGCATAAACCCACTTTTACTCCCCATATGGATATGGGAGATTTTGTGGTTGTCGTCAATGCGGATAAGGTTAAAGTTTCTGGTGCAAAGGAATCTGATAAAATCTATTTCAAGCACTCCGGATATCCTGGCGCGACGACCTTTACAAAATTGGATCACATGCGCCGAACACATCCTGAACGGATTGTGGAAAAGGCCGTGTGGGGAATGCTTCCTAAAAACCGCTTGGGGCGGGCTATTATTAAGCACCTTAAGGTATATAATGGTCCTGAGCATCCCCATGAATCGCAACAACCAAAAGAATTGGATATTTAATGGCAAATCCAGTATATAATACTGTGGGCCGTCGTAAAGAATCTGTCGCCCGAGTCTATATGACGCCGGGAAAAGGCGGAATCACCATCAATGGTCGTGAATTTAAAGATTATATTTGCCGCGAAAGCTTGGCGATTGTCGTTACACAGCCTTTGGAATTGACCGACCAACGTGAATCTTACGATATTACTGTTAATGTAAAAGGTGGCGGATTAACCGGCCAAGCGGGTGCTATTCGTTTAGGGATTGCGCGCGCTTTAAATGACGTAAGTGATGATTTTCGTCCCGCTTTGAAAGAAGCAGGCTTCTTGACTCGTGATGCCCGTGAAGTTGAACGTAAAAAATACGGTCAACCAGGTGCACGCAAAAAATTCCAATTCTCAAAACGTTAGAGACATATGAGCAAAGTCAAATTTGAAGATTTATTGGGTACCGGTGCACACTTTGGCCACGTCACCCGCAAATGGAATCCTAATTATAAACCATTTATCCTTATGGAAAAAAATGGGGTTCATATTATCAACTTGGACGAAACTCTTCGCAATCTAGAAATTGCGCTTGATTTCATTCGTACCAAATCAAAAAAGAATGGTGAATTCCTTTTTGTAGGAACAAAAAAACAAGCCAAAGATATCGTGCAGCAAGAAGCGGACCGATGTTCTATGTTTTATGTAGTTGAACGTTGGTTGGGTGGAACGTTAACCAACTTCTCTACCATTAAGAAAAGTATTAAACGGCTAAACCTTCTTGAAAAAGAAGGATCTCAGATTTATGAAAATCAGACTAAAAAAGAGATCCAAATGCTTAACCGTGAGCGAATCAAACTTTCGGATCAGCATCGTGGTATTAAAGATATGCGCCGTCTGCCAGATGCAATTGTGGTTGTGGATGCTAAACTAGAAGAAACAGCCTTAAAAGAAGCGCGAAAATTAGGTATCCCTATTATTGCAATTGTGGACTCTAATACAGATCCAAACCTGGTTGATTATCCTATTCCGGCCAATGATGATTCTATTCGGACGATTCAATTAATAATGTCCGTTATAGCAGACACAATCATGGAATCTTCAGGTAAAAATGCAAAGAAGGCTGAAGCTAAAGAAAAAGATGATTTGAAGACTGAAGCCAAAGAAACACATAAAGAAGAAGTGGCCCCTAAAGAAAAAATTGAAAAACCTGTAGCTGAGGCAAAAGAAGCTAAATGAGTATTGATGCTAAAACTGTAAAGGCATTGCGCGATAAAACAGGTGCAGGAATGATGGATTGTAAAAAAGCCCTCGTAGAAACTGAAGGAAACCTGGAACAAGCTGTAGATCATTTACGGAAATCCGGTATTGCTAAAGCAGAAAAGAAGGGTGAAAGATCTGCCAAAGAAGGAATAATCTTTTCATACATTCACCATGGCGGCCGATTAGGTGTTTTGGTTGAATTGAATTGCGAAACTGATTTTGTTGCTAAAACGGAAGAATATTCTGAATTGGCCCATAACCTTGCAATGCAAATTGCAGCAACAAATCCTCTATCAATCCGTCGTGAGGATATTGAAGAATCAGTTGTTACCCGTGAAAATGCAATTTATACTGAGCAAGCCAAGGAATCTGGCAAGCCTGATAATATTATAGAAAAAATTGTTGAAGGCCGGATGGAAAAATTCTATGCTGAATCCTGTCTCCTTGAACAGCCATTTATAAAAGATTCCGACAGAAAAATCGGCGATCTTGTTACCGAAGCAGTATCGACCTTAGGCGAAAACATTGTTGTTAATCGTTTTACTCGTTATGCTATCGGCGAAGTGTCCCTTAACGGACAACCCACCAAGTAATTCAAATGCCTAGCCCTGTTTACAGGCGTGTCCTCCTTAAATTAAGCGGGGAGGTTCTAGCCGGTGAGCAAGGTTTTGGCATCGATCCAGCCAAGGCGATTCAACTCGCCAACGAAATCAAATCAATCCACGAAATGGGTGTCAGTATCGGGCTCATTATCGGCGCTGGAAATATCTTCCGAGGCGTACAAGCTGCCGACAAAGGAATGGACCGGGTTACTGGTGATTATCTTGGTATGCTGGCAACTATAATGAATGCCATTAGTGTCCAGGATGCATTGGAACATGTGGGTGTTACAACACGCACACTATCTGCAATTACTGTTTCTCAAATAGCTGAACCTTATATTCGTCGTCGCGCCTTGCGTCATTTGGCTAAAGGGCGTGTGGTTATTGTTGCAGGCGGTACTGGTAATCCTTATTTCACTACCGACACAGCTGCGGCCCTACGTGCAACTGAGCTCAAAGCAGAAGTTTTGTTAAAGGGCACAAAAGTGGATGGTGTGTATGATAAAGATCCTGTTTTATATTCTGACGCGAAACGTTATGATAATATTTCATTCTCAGAAGTTTTAACTCAAAACCTACGGGTAATGGATCTAACCGCCATAACTTTATGTAAAGAAAATGCTTTACCTATTCGGGTGTTTAATATCAATAATGATGGTGATTTAAAACGTATGGTTGAGGGTGAAGATATTGGTACTACTGTTACGGAATAATTATGATGCAGGATATAAATAAAGAAGCAATTAATCTTATGGACCAGGCTGTTGGTCACACTCGAATGGAATTGGCAAAAGTACGCACAGGTCGTGCGAATCCTGATTTGTTAAATTCTATCCAAGTGGATTATTACGGATCCATGATGCCCTTAAATCAGGTTTCTACGATTTCTATCCCAGAACCACGATTGATTACTTTACAGCCCTTTGAAAAAACATTAATCCCAATTATTGAAAAAGCAATTATGGATTCGAATCTTGGTTTAACACCCAGTAATAATGGTAATTCCGTAATGGTCCCAATACCTGCTTTATCTGAAGAGAGGCGTAAAGATCTCATTAAATATGTCCATCAATTGATTGAGGAAGGGCGCATCTCTATCCGTAATGTTCGCCGTGATGCTCTTCATCATGTGAAAGATTTCGGCCAGGAAGAGCATATTTCAGAAGATGAAATTCGTCGTGAAGAAAGTGAGATTCAAACGTTAACCGATAAGCATGTAGCAACACTTAACGAAATGCAAGATCATAAAGAAAAGGAATTGATGGAGTTTTAATACTATTTATTACAATTTTTATTAAAAAAAAGCCCTGAACCGATTATTCGGTTCAGGGCTTTTTTCTTTAGAATGAAGTGAATTAATCTATTCGCATTTAGAAAAACCACAACCGGGACAGGTAACACATCCACCTTCATGCATCACGGAACTACCGCAATCAGGACAAGTACTGATATTTTTAAAAGTAAAATCAGTCATTTCCTGTTGATGTTGGGTTGCCTCTTCAGAGGTTGCCATAGTGATTGGCGTTTTCCTGCTATCTTCTTCAAGAGCGGAATTTGTATTTGATCCTTGAGCGTTGGGGTTTTCGTTCAGGTAATCATCGAGTGCTTTTCCAATTGCATCCGGCGTTGAAAGAATAAGACGACCATCTTCCCAAGTTGGGTTTGGTCCACTGATACCTTTCAATTGCTTAATCACTGCATTAGGATCAATCCCGGATCGTAAGGCTAAAGAAATGAGGCGACTAATAGCTTCTGATTGGGCTGCTGCATTTCCGCCCGCTTTACCAATGGCCGTGAATACTTCACATAGGCCATTTTCATCCTGATTGATGGTAATGTAAAGTGTGCCTTCACCGGTACGAATCCGGCGTGTGATTCCTTCAGTAGTTTTAGGGCGAATTCGTGGGCGTTTTTCTTCAGCAGTTTTTGCTTCCACAATTTGCGGCTCTTCAGAAGATGCAATATTTTTCTTTTCAGTATTTTTGTCTTCTTTCTTATCGGTGATGAGAATTCCTTCGCGTGAACCCTCCCTGTAAACAGTGATACCTTTGAGTCCTGCTTTGTAGGCCGTCATATAGATGTCGCCTACTGTTTCTAGTTTAATATCTTCCTGGAGGTTTACGGTGGATGAGATAGAACTATCGATATATTTTTGAATAACACCCTGCATTTTAACACGGAAATAAGGATCAATGTCATGGGCTGTTATTACAAAGTCTGGCAGATTCTCATCACTCCCGAATAGTTTTTCAATAATCGGATGATACACTTTGTACTCGTTGAATTCACGGCCAAAACCATCATTCTTTTTGACACGTCGTTTGTAGGATGTGGCAAAGATTGGTTCAATACCAGAAGTGACACGAGCCACGATAGCGCCACTGCCTGTAGGCGGTACTGTCAGTATGGTGGAATTCCGAATGCCATCCTCTTTGATCTTATCTTTGAGGTGGCGTGGTAACTCCTTAATGAATTTACTTTTGCGATATCCTGCCCAGTCAAAGTTGGGATATGCATTTTTTTCCTTACCTAGCTCAACACTCGTATCGTATGCAGTGTCACGAAATATCTGCATCACTTGATCAATAGTTTGTAGCGCATCTTCGCTATCATACTTGATACCCATCCGGACAAGCATATCGCCCAGTCCAAGGATGCCTAAACCTATGCGGCGGTCGTTGGCTGCATTTTGTTTCTGGGATTCAAGTGCATGGCGATCCAAATTGTAATCAATGACGTTATCTAAAAAGCGTGTAGCAATAACGACTGTGTCTTTGAATTCATCAATCATGAAATTGCCTTCATTATCGACGAACCTATCCAGGTTTAAAGAACCAAGGTTACAACAACCGCCATCTGGGAGTGGTTGTTCTGCACAAGGGTTTGTGGATACCAACGGACTACAATATTCTGCATTATGGTAATCGGTCATGGTGTCCCAAAAGAGAAGGCCTGGTTCAGCGCTGGTGTGTGCATGCTTAATAATGGTATTCCATAAGTGACGCGCACTTACTGTTTTATAAACTTTGTCACTCCATTTGAGGTCAAACTCTGCATCATTTTCCACAGCTTCCATGAATTCATGTGTCAATAGGACAGAAATATTGGAATATTTCACCATGTTGATATCACCGGTTTTGATCTCGATGAATTTTTCAATATCAGGATGATCGATTCGTAGTGTCTGCATATTTGCACCACGCCGGCCATGCTGTGCGATGGTATTGGTATTCTCGCTGAACAGGTTCATAAACCCTACCGGTCCGCAAGATGCACCGCCTGTGCCTAAGATTGCATCACCAGAAGGTCGTAGAACAGACAAATCATGGCCGCATCCACCGCCATATTTATAGGTTCTTGCTTCTTCTTCGATGGTCTTGTAAATGGAACTAATGGAATCATCTTGGATACCAACGACGTAACAGTTATTCAATGTTGTTGTAATATCTTCCCGTCCGGCACCGTGCATAATTCGCCCACCAGGAGTGAATTTAAAATCTTCCAGAATAGAATAGAATTTCTGTTCCCATGTGTCTTTAAGCTTTTTGGTCCGTTCAACAGAAGCTAATGCTTTTGCCTGACGCTGCCACAGCTCATAGGGATGACTCTCCCATGGGGCTAGATATTTGTTTTTGAGAATGTCGGCGCCGAGGGTGTCGCCTTTATAATAGTTTTCGATACGATAGGGTGTGAATTCGTTAGAGGCATCCTGTCCGTCAACTTCTTTTGTAAGTTCACGAACCGTCTCCTCAACTATGGTATTGAGTTCACCCGAGGTGGTTTTTCCTACGGGAAAGTTGAGTTCAATAGCTTCAGCCATTTTATATAGATTCCTTGCTTGGTATGTGGATTTATATTATTAAAAAACGAGGTTTACTTAGGCTGACAATCGAAAAAGTAATAATTCTCTTGGTTGGCACGGCCAATATATATTCACCGAAAAAAATACCCAAGAACAAAAGTAAAAAAAATGAAAACACCGTCGAGAAAAAAGTTACTATAAAAAGTTATCCACAATTTGTCCACACGCTAAACTCAATATTTTTGGGTGGAGAATGGAAAGAGAATGAACAAAAATAATAGGTATGATAATGTTCACCGAGGGAGACTGATTGATTTGGAAATAATTTGGAATGGAAACGCTGGGGGAGGTGTTTTTTATGCTATAAATTCTGTCCTAACGCGGGCGTCGTATAATGGTTATTACCCGAGCTTCCCAAGCTCGTGACGTGAGTTCGATTCTCATCGCCCGCTCAAGACTAACATGACTCAATATTTAATAATGAAACAAAATTTAATAATGAAACAAAAACTTTACCGAATTCATTTTCTGGCTATCCTCACTTTACTCTTTTCATCCTGCGCAATCTTTATTCCGGGCTACAGTGACTATGCATCTGCAAAACGGTATTATTCAATACGCAATTATGATTCAGCAGTTTTTTCTGTATCACATTCATTGCGTATTAAACCCAATAACCCCAAAGGCATATCATTACTCGAATCCGCTTTTCCCTTAGCTGTGCATTACCATCAATCCAAAGTTGATGATCTGAAATTAATGGAGGATAAATCCAAGTGGCCTAAGTTGGTTAAAGAGTATGAAGCGCTGCAAAAACTGGCGACGGAGGTCCAATTACTGACGCCGATTCTTCAAACCGGCGCAAACTATACCCTTGCTCTGAATGTTAAAGATTACGCCTATGCCTTGAAAGAGGCAAAACCATTGGCTGCGGATTACCATTATACTTTAGGTTTGAACTATCGTGAAGAAGCGTCAAAAGATGATCAAAAATCTGCTGCCATAAATTTTAAACTGGCACTTCAGTATGTACAGAACTATATGAATGCGCAGGAATTTTATGAAGAGGCAAAGGCAAATGCAACATTCATACTTTTGATCAGCTCTTTTAAAGGGGATAGAAACATTACCGAATATTTGCGCGATCAAATGATGATACAACAATCGAACGATTCTAAAGAATTTTTAAAAATTATAACCCGAGAACAGTTGAGTGTCATTCTCAATGAACAGGGATTAGTCCAGGCTGGGATAACGGAAAATAATTACATGGAGATTGGTAAACTTTCCGGCGCTGACCATATTTTAAGCGCAACAATCGCTACAACTTACCGTCCTGTTGAAATAATAAAAAATGAAATTTCACAGGAAAGGGAAGTTACGGTTAGGAAAGAAAGCTATGTGGATAGTGCTGGTGTAAAAAGGACCAAAAATATTAAAGGAAAAGTTAAGGCAAAGGTTAAACATTTCAAGAAGAGTACTGGCGCAACCTTCAACTTATCCTATCAAATTATGGATGTGAATAGTGGTGAAATGGTTTTTTATGGTACCGTTAAAAAGAGAGAAAATTTTATCCATGAATGGGCCACTTTTAAAGGGGACAACCGTGCCTTGAGTGATTACTATAAAAGGTTGGTAAAACGACAAGATACATTCGCTCCTTCAAAAGGTGATTTATATATGAAGATGGCACGGGCAGTACCGCGTCAATTTCACAATAAAATATATCAGCACTATTCTGATTAACTGAAACTTTAAATGAGAATTTTGTTTTACCATTCACGCCGTTTAAAATTTATCTTCGGATCTGTTTTATCCTTTTTGGCGTTATTTGTTTTTTTCAGATTGTTTTTTATAGCCATTTTTTATAGAGAATTGGATGGTCCTGCGACTGAATTGATTCGTGCTTTGTGGGTGGGTGTTCGTTTTGATCTACGGTTAGCGGTCTTCATCCTTGTCCCCGTTGGATTGTTTTTCATGATTCCATTTATCAATCCATTGCGCAGGGCGATTTCAAAAAAACTGGTTAATATTTATCTTCGAACCATTACTGTCTTAGTCTCCTTTTTTTACGCTTTTGACATGGCACATTATGGATACCTCAATCACCGAATTGATGTGTCTGCTTTTAAATTAATGGAGAACCCATTTATCGCCCTTCAAATGGTATGGGAATCATACCCCATTGTTTGGTCACTAATTGGTTTATCTATTTTAATTTGGGCAACATGGCATGCCATTGACAAAGCATTCCGTTATTTAGATGACAGGAAGCGTCTATTTCGATTTAGAGATAAATTTTTCGGTTTCACCGTGGGTGGGCTCATTCTACTTTTTTCCATGTGGGGGACTTTTCGTCAATATAAACTTTTGTGGAGTGATGCCCATTTTATTGAAGATCCATTTATTGTTTCAGCAGCTTTGAATCCTGTACTGTATTTTAACGAAACACGGACGTTTGCTCTTGAGGACTTTGATGAAAAAATCACAAGATCATATTATGATTTAATGGTTAAACACCTTGGAGTGGATGAGCCCAATATAAACAATCTAAATTTCAACCGATGGAAATCTGCACCCATCTCAGAAACTAAAAACCCGAATATTGTTATTGTATTTTTAGAATCAGTGGGACTTAACCGAATGGGGAGGGTGGGCAACCCGTTGAATACTACACCCAATCTTGACCGAATTTCACAGGAAGGCATTTTCTTTAATCGTTTCTATGTACCCATGGTGGGCACAGCCCGTTCAGTATTTGGAATGGTGACGGGCATCCACGATGTGGCCAGTGTTGAAACAGCATCAAGCAATCCCCGGATTGTTGATCAATATTCGTTAATCAATGCATTAAAGGATTATGAAAAACATTATTTATTGGGTGGTAGTGCTAGTTGGCGAAATATTCGCGGATTACTCCAAAACAATATTCCAGATATTCAAATTAAAGATCAGGATGATTTGGGCTATCCTCGCTTGGATGTATGGGGAATCTCAGATCAAGATTTGTTTGAAGCGGCACATAAGACCTTTAAAACCATCGATGGAGATCAACCGTTTTTTGCTGTAATTCAAACTGCCACGAACCATCGCCCTTATTCTATTCCGGACGTGGTTGAAGGGTTTGAAGTAAAAGAAATGGAAGCTACTGTTTTGTCCAATGCTGGGTTTGATTCTCAGGGACAGTATAATGCTATGCGATTTCTTGACTATTCAGTAGGTGAGTATATGGAGAAAGCAAAAAAAGCGAATTATTTTAACAATACGATTTTCTTATTCTTCGGAGACCATGGTACTTCAGATCCGCGGGCGCTCCATATGCCACCTTCCGATTTTGATTTAAAACTACGTTCTTACCAAGTACCCTTAATAATTTATAGCCCTGAAAGATTTCCGAAAGGATTGGTTCGATCAGACATTACCCAATTGGTGGATTTAATGCCCACAGTTTGTGGTTTGGCTGGCGCATCCTACGAGAATCGCACAATGGGGAGAGATCTGTTAAATGATGAAATGGCCAATGATGCAGTAGCCTTCATTGTGAACAAAAAAATGGCTAAGCGGCATATCGCCGTGGTGGGTCAGGATTATTACTTATCTATGCAAAAAGATGGTTCAGACATTCGACTTCATGATTTACAGGCTGAAGATCCATTGAGGGACGTAAAAGATGAGCATCCTGAAATCACAAAACAGTATACCCAAAAAGTTCGAGGAATGTATGAGACAGCAAAATATATGTTGTACCATAACAAGAAATGAAAAAACAGGGACGAAGGAGGGTTCGTCCCCATCTTATATAACTAAATTATTGGATACAAATTAAATGAGACTTATTTCAACGGTGAAAAATTACGGTAATAAATATTCAAAATTTGTGAGGAGAGTCACATGAAAACACAACAACCATTCCACCTTGCTTTCCCCGTACATGATTTGGAAGAAGCTAAATTATTTTACACTAAAATTATTGGGTGCTCATTGGGACGCTCTAGTAAAAAATGGATAGATTTTAATATGTTTGGACACCAGGTGGTGGCCCATTTGAGTCCGGATGAATCTCAACGATCCAATGTTGCAAATGTAGATGGGAAAAAAGTGCCAGTTCGTCATTTTGGAATAGTCTTAGAGTGGAATCAATGGCACAACTTTGCTGATGAATTGCGAGAAAAAGATGTAAAGTTTCTAATTGAACCATACATAAGATTTAAAGAAAAATCTGGAGAACAAGCTACGATGTTTTTTTCAGATCCCAGTGGGAATGCACTGGAATTTAAGTCCTTTAAGAATCCGGATAATTTATTTAAAAAGTGATTTAGTAAAGATGGATGGAAGTCCGTTTTACAAGATTTGACCCAACATGCCTATCGATTGATACGTTGGGTATAACAGATAGAATTGGGATAATTAGCAATGGGACTCATTTCTGATAATTTTTATATATTTCCATTTATCCCTGCGGTTTATAATGAGGATAACTTCGTAAATTCTTTACTATGAAAATCCTCTCAGTCAGCCAAAATAGCACCGGTGCAGAACTGGGCCTTAAACCCGGAGACAAGATTGAAGCAATCGACGGCTCGCGCGTACGTGATGTTATTGATTATCGATTCAAAGTTTCCGATGAAAATATTGTGCTTCGTGTCCGGCAGGATGGGGCGATTCAAGAATATGATATTGAAAAGGATTATGATGATAATCTCGGTCTTGAATTTGAAGATTTTCGCATACGGAATTGTGCGAATGATTGTATTTTTTGCTTCGTAGATCAAAATCCCCCTGGCATGCGTGATGCTATGTATTTCCGTGATGGAGATTTTCGTATGTCATTTTTACACGGCCATTATATTACCATGACAAACATGGGTTGGAATGAAATGAAACGAGTTGTTGATCAACGACTGACCCCATTATATATCTCAGTCCATGTAACACAGCCAGATAAACGGTTAGAAATGTTTCTCTATGGTAAAGATGATCAATTACTTAGAAAATTTGAATATTTGGCTGAAAATGGAATTGAACTCCATTCTCAAGTGGTCCTTTGTCCCAGTTGGAATGATGGAAAATTTTTAGAACAGACCATTAAAGATATTAATGCTTTTTCGCCCATGGCGCGATCTATGTCCGTCGTGCCGGCTGGACTTACCAAACATCGGGATGGCCTGCCCTACATTGCACCGGTTACGGTAGAATATGCAGAAGAGTTTGTACCCATTGCAGAAGAATTGGCTGAAAGATTTAAACTGCCTGATGGAAGGCGTTTTGTTTTCTTAAGTGATGAATGGTTTTTAATTACGGGTCGTGAATTACCATCGGTTGATTATTATGAAGATTCTGATTTATCAGAAAATGGGGTTGGGCAGGTTCCTTTCTTTTGGGACCAATGGAAAAGTGGCATCACTAAACTGTCGCCTAAAATAGATTCCCCCAAGAGAATAACCATATGTACTGGTACATTAATCTCAGATTGGTTTCAATCCAACATTATGCCAACTTTTGCATCAATAAAAAATCTATCCGTAAATCATATGACCATTATGAATGAATTTTACGGTGCAAAAGAAGTAACAGTAACAGGCTTATTGGTGGGTAAAGATATTGTTAATCAGTTAAAGGGTAAAGACCTTGGGGATATGGTCATTTTTTCTGATAGGATTTTAAGTGAAACAGGCGTCGTTACGCTTGATAATATGAGTTTAAAAGAAATATCCGAAGCTGTGGGAACACCAGTGGTTGTGACGGATGATAAACCTGAATCATTTTTCAATCTATTGGTCTCGGATAAATTTAATTGAAATTATATTAAATAGTTTATAAACCCCTTTGTGTTTCCTCTATTACAGGGGAAAGTAAAAGGTAATGGCAAAAAATTCTCCCCTGTCATAGGGGAGAATTAAAAGAGGGGTTTGTAAAATAACAGAAATTAAAAATTGAAATTATGGAATGAATTGATTCTATCAAAAAAAGTAACAAATAATGAAAAAAATAGAAAAAATTAAAAGAAACTATCTGCAGAAATCTGCATCGTTTCAGGATATTAAATGGCAAACCCAGTCATAGCAATCGTAGGGCGACCCAATGTAGGAAAATCTACTTTTTTCAATCGTATGTTGAGACAGAAAAAAGCCATCGTGGATGCTCAGGAAGGGATTACCAGAGATCGCATTTATGGCAATATGGATTGGGTTGGCCATAATCTTACATTTATAGATACGGGTGGTTATATCCCGGAAGATTTGGACATATTCAATAGTGCCGTTCGAAAGCAAGCCCAAGCGGCTGTGTCTGAAGCTGACTTGATATTACTTATGGTAGATGGTCGGGAAGATCCTACTTCATCTGACAGATCATTGGCCCAATTCGTTCGAGAGTCGGGAAAAAAATCTATCCTATTGGTGAATAAATGTGACACTCTCGAATCGAATAAACAGATTAATGGATATTATGAATTAGCCATCGACCCAATTCAACCTATATCTGCATTAACAGGACGTCTATCGGGCGATTTATTAGACCTTATTTTGGAACAGCTCAATATTAAGGGAGCCAAACCGGCAGAAGAGGAAGAAACTGGCATGCGACTGGCCATTGTGGGTATGCCCAATGTTGGAAAATCATCTCTCACAAATGCTTTACTGCAAAAAGAACAGACAATTGTAACGCCTATTGCGGGAACCACCCGAGATTCCATTGACTCTTATTTAAAATATTTTGGTAAAACCATTACATTGGTTGATACGGCTGGACTTCGAAAGCGGAGTAAAGTGCATGACAGTATTGAATTCTATAGTACGGTTCGCACCGAGCGGGCTATTGAACATGCTGATGTTGCACTTGTTTTGATTGATGCTGAAAAAGGATTTGGTAAACAGGATAAGACCATAGTGGACAATGTTATAAAAAAAGGTAAAGGATTGATTTTCTTAGTGAATAAATGGGATTTAGTTGAAAAGGACACTCATACAGTAAAAGAGTTCACTGAAGAAATTAGTTACCAATTTCGCTCACTCGTGCATTATCCTATTCTTTATATTTCTGCATTAACCAAACAACGTGTATCTAAGGTGTTGGGAATTGCACAGACTGTTTTTGAAACGCGGCAAAAATCCATTACCACATCTAAATTAAATAAATTTTTGCATGATGTTGTTATCCAGCAGTCGCCCCCGGCTACACGAGGAAAAGTGATTAATCTAAAGTATATGACTCAAGTCCATATTGCACCAGCCCTCTTTGTCATTTTCACCAACTATCCGAAATTGGTTCCTACAAGTTATAGGCGATTTATTGAGAATCAATTGCGGGAAAAATTTGACCTGATGGGTGTGCCGATTCGAATATCATTTCGCAATAAATGATCGTACCTCAGGGCAGAAGCGAGGCCCATTTCAAAGAACAACGATCGGAATTTATTGGTTTACTTTTTCCACTGGATTCAGGAGATTCATTTCAATCCATCCTTAAAGTATTAAAAAGTGATTATTCTAAAGCGCGCCATATTTGTTGGGCTTATCGAATCCATGATGGGAATGAAATAACTGAAAACAGTTCTGATTCAGGCGAACCGAGTGGTACGGCGGGTATACCTATTTTGAACCAGATTCGAAAAAAAGATGCCATAAATATAGCTGTGTTCGTTTTGAGGTATTTTGGCGGTATAAAACTGGGTAAACGGGGATTGATTGATGCTCATGGAAAAACGGCTGCAGAAACCATTCAGTCGGCTGTATTTAATAATTGGAACCCCATGATTGAACTATCGATTAAAGCTGATTTAAAATATTATGGCGATGTCCTACAGGTTTTAGCAAAATTTGACGGTAAAATACTGGATAATTATTCTGATTCGAATTTGAAATTGAAAATAAATATCCCTGTGGAAAAGAGAAAAATTTTAAAAGAAAGTTTAATCGGTGGTGCGTTTGGAGATGTTTTGATAAAGAGAAGCGAGCGCGAACCAAACCAAGGAGGGTAGAGGTAAAAGGAGTTGGCAAGTGAAATCCGCGCCCGCTTTAGACCTTAGACCCCAAATAATTAAAAAGGTTCCCTATAAAATGAAAAAAATAATGCAACGGTTGATATGGCTCACAGTCTTACTCTTTACCCAATCCTGTTCCCAGGATGTTCAACCACTCACAATTGGCTTTTGGAATGGGGAAAATCTCTTCGATACAGATGATGATCCCAATACCAATGATGAGGAATTTGCCATTGGCGGTCGCAAAAATGTGACGCGTGAAATATATGATCTTAAGATTAAACAGTCGGCAGAGGTATTGGCAGATCTTAACGCCGATGTTGTCGGTATTTGCGAGGTTGAGCATCAATGGGTATTGGAAGATTTGAATGATGCATATCCCCAGCGGGATTACGAGATAATCCATTATGAATCGCCGGATAACCGAGGAATTGACAATGCGCTACTCTACGATCCGAATAAATTAAAAGTAATTTCTAGCAGGGCAATATTAAATAGTTTGCCCAAAGGTGGTAATACAAGGGACATTCTATATGTGAAAGGTGAATATGCCGATGAAATCATCCACATCTTTATCAACCATTGGCCATCCAATTATGGTGGACGTGAAAAAGCCATCCCCAAACGGGCGGCAACAGCGACTCTTATTTCTAAGGAAATTTCTGCAATATTATTAAACGATGCCGGTGCGGAGATAATCCTCTTGGGGGATTTCAATGAAGACCCAGACGAAATGAATGTGCAATCCCTGAAGACTGTGGGACTTTCTAGTTTGATGGAACCTATGTTAGGACAACCCAAAACGGGCACGTACGTTTATCGCGGCAAAGATTTATTCTATGACCAAATCATAGTTCATGAAAGTCTAAAAGATGCACGTGGATTGGCAATCGATCCTGAGAGTGTTTATATCCTGGATTTACCCAAGTACCGTCAACAGGAGGGTGATTATGCCCATTACCCATTTCGTTTCTGGGCGGGAAATAACTTATTGGGCGGCTTTTCCGACCACCTTGCGGTGCGGGTGAATATTATAAAAAAATAGAAAATTCCCCTCGATTGGTTATCGGTCCGGAGAGTACCAAATAGGGGACGACCATGCTCTTTCACGAACGGTCATTGAAATTCGGTCAGAATACTTTGTGCCGTATCGAATTTGGTCCCACAACTGCCAACTGGCGGTGGGAATCTCAATTACACGTACATAATAAAAGGCTTTAGCTTGGGGGTCAAATTCCGGATCATTCCAAATAACCAATAGTTCTTTGGCACCTTTATCCTTGGACCATGCGCCCGTTTTTAGATCCACTGTGGCGCCATTATCCGGGACCGTCCCATCGTCAGCGACGTTTCTTCCATCAGAGATTGCTACATCAAATATTTTTTCATGGAGTTTCCCATTTTTATGCCATCCTTTTACCACTTGAATTCTATCTAAATTTGCACCGATTGAATCTTTTTTGGCCCAGATCAGGAATTCTGCTTCTTGAATGTCTCCCGCAAGATCACTACCCATTGGTACCCCATTGGTATATCCATTTTTCACTAACTCATCATTTGAGTTAAATTTGTTATTGAATCCGTTGCCGCCAAAAAATCGTAACTGGATTCGGCTGCCACTGGTGGCATAACATTCTTTTGCCTTTAGAGCATCGTACAAATATCCGCGGGTATTTTCTTCGGCCCATACAGCCACCATTCCTCCGGGATTAACTACTTCATGCACCATATATGATTGATCTAGAACCCAGCGATTGGTCGCACGTGCTTCAGGAAAAAAATCTGCAATAGCATTATTGCCAGTATTACTATTTTCCTCAACTTTCCCCGGTGTTGCAGTATGGGTGTCTGTGCTACCAATCATTCCGAATTTGAAGGGATTTACACCATGAGTATCCTCATGCTCGAGTCCTTTTTTAAGAGCCCAGCGCACATAATTATTTTCCATTGGTGGATCGAAGGAATAGTTTTCATAACCGGAAAATTCATCATTTTTCCAAAAAGCGGCATGGACTTCTGAGCTACCTTTGGCCTGAGTGACCTCTACCAACGGTTCAAAATCTTGGCGCAGTTGGGCATATTCTGATGTCATGGGATTTCCGTTTTCATCTCGATCGGTAAAAGCGCCTCCTTCAGCCAAATTGGTGTTATGAGGTATTGCCATAACAGTGGCGCCTTCATTGGTAATCTCCTTTAGCCAATTCCACAGGGATTCTTCATGCCGTAATTCGAATGAACTCAAGGGATAGTCCGGCACCATCATATCGCGGAAAATAATATTTTTATGAAGGTGAGCATGTCCGCTTGTTTTGGACCACTCATATCCTGCCAATGTGGTAAACGTTCCCGGATCATAGTGTTTTTCGGCTGCATCCAAAATAACATCCCACGCTTTGATGGTGGTGTTATAGCCTCGGAAGAAACGGGGATGAGTCGGATTTGGATTGCCTGCTTGGTCATGGGCAATATTGAAAAGTTGCAGTTGTCGAGTTGTGTCAAGATATACGGGAATATCAGGATTAAGTTCTGAAAACATGGGTTCATTCGGTTCATGGATAGAACGAAACAATCTGGGCATAATCGCCTTATGTGCCGGTTCTTCTGGGTTTTGGATAGTCATTATTTCACCCAGACCTTCAGCATGATCTGTTACAGCAGAAAAATCGAGAGGGCGATCAATCTTTACAGGTCTTCCAAAAATTTCAATGGCTTCTCCTCGTGCAAACTTATAGGCATCATCGGGGTTCGCCAAAGTGCCCCCAACATAAGCATCCAAAGATAGAGAGGTATGTACGTGTAAATCCCCAAAATAGAGGTTTTTCAATGGATTGGGTGATAATTGGTTTTCTTCTCTAAATCGATCGGTGCGTGTTTTATCCGAAATGGGGTTGGGCACAAAGTCTGTAATCGGTCCGCTGGGCATAAGCGCCTTGAAAACGATACTCCCAATAAATAAAAGAGCAAGGATAATGAATGCGGCAATTTTAAGCTTTTTTGATTGAGTCATAATTATGTTCTATAGTTGTTTATTTTTAATTAGAGAATAAATCTTTAATCTTAATAGGTGCAGTGTAACCCTTTTCAGTTCTTATGTCCAACGACTTATAAATGACAACATATTCATTAAAAAAATCGGGATAAATAAAAATCCCCCATAAACCAAAAAAGGCCTCTTTCGAGACCTTTTCGGTTTTTAGTAGCGGGGGACGGATTGCCTCATCGGCTAAAAGCCGATTTTACCGGTCTACGTCCCAATACTATTAGAACTCCGGCTCGAACACGGTTCTCATCCATTACCCCCATAAACCAAAAAAGGCCTCTTTCGAGACCTTTTCGGTTTTTAGTAGCGGGGGACGGATTCGAACCGCCGACCTTCGGGTTATGAGCCCGACGAGCTACCAGACTGCTCCACCCCGCGTCATGTTTAATTTTTCTGGTAAAAAACGCCTAATCTTTCGATAGAAGGCCGGCAAAATTATACTCTTTTTATATCCAAGACAAACGATTAATACAGTATTATTATGTCCAAATTGGAAATTGTAGAATCAACCCTGAATTCTTAGTCAAGATAGATTATTATCTATTCCATTAGTTGTATCAATAAAGGGGTAACTTCCATGCTCGAAAACCCGCATTTAATCCCAATTCAGAGCAACATATAAATGGACAATTTTAAACAGACACGACTTCATCCCGATATCCTTAAAGCAATTGCTGAAATGGGATTCGAAACACCCACACCCATCCAGGCAAAAACGATACCACATTTGATGGCATCTGCACACGATTTGATCGCCACCGCCCAAACGGGAACTGGCAAAACGGCGGCCTTTGGCTTGCCATCCATCCATTTGACTGATGTGGAAGATCGAAATACACAGACAATTGTGCTTTGCCCAACGCGGGAATTATGTATGCAGATTGCCAAAGATCTTGCCCAATATTCGAAATATATCAAGGGGATGAATATTCTTGCTGTGTATGGTGGTGCCAGCATCCAACCCCAGATTAAACAATTAAATAAAGGTGCCCAAATTGTTGTTGGTACACCGGGACGTACAAAAGATCTTATTAAACGAAAAAAACTAGATATCAGTCATGTCGCTCGTGTGGTCCTTGACGAGGCTGATGAAATGCTTACCATGGGATTTAAGGAAGATTTAGAGATGATTCTTTCCAAAACGCCCAAGGATAAACAGACTTTACTTTTTTCCGCAACCATGTCAAAACGAGTGGTTTCTATTACCAAATCCTACATGAAAGACCCATTGGAGATTGCCGCTGCTCGAATGAATATTGGCGCCGATAATGTGCAGCACGTTTATTATATGGTAAACGCCAAGGATCGATACGAAGTAATTAAACGGGTGGCGGATATTAATCCTGATATTTATGGTATTGTTTTTTGCCGCACTCGCCGTGAAACAAAAGAGGTGGCCAATAAACTGATGCATGACGGTTATAATGCCGATACGCTCCATGGCGATTTGTCTCAGCAACAGCGCGATGATGTTATGGAAAGGTTTCGGAAGCGCCAATTACAAATTTTAGTCGCCACGGATGTGGCTGCCCGAGGGTTGGATGTGGATAATCTCTCTCACATAATCAACTTTAATCTTCCCGATGATGATGAAATTTATGTCCACCGTAGCGGCCGAACAGGCCGGGCGGGAAATAAGGGTGTTTCTATTGTAATCGTCCATACACGAGAGATGCGAAAAATTCGTGAGATTGAGAAAAAATCGAGCATTTCGTTTAAAAAAGAAATGGTTCCCAGTGGATTGGATATTTGCCAAAAACGATTATATACATTAATTGACAATGTGAATAATGTAAATGTTGATGAAAAACTAATTGGACAATTTCTCCCTGATATTTATAAAAAGTTGGAATATTTAGACAGAGAAGAATTAATCAAACATTTTGTATCTACGGAGTTCAACAGGTATTTATCCTATTATAAAAATGCCCGAGATATCAATATTTCCGGTAAGGATAGGGGCGAGAAAAGAGGTCGGCGCGAACAGGTAAGTCGAGACGAACGGTATAATACACCTTTTGCAGGATTTTATGTTAATGTTGGATTTCAACAAAAAGTGAATCCCGGCCGTCTCATTGGTTTGATTAACGAATGTTTAAAATCAGGTGATGCCGTAATTGGAAATATAGAAGTAATGAAAACTTTTTCCTTTTTTGAGTTAGATAAGCAATGGGAATCAAAATTATTTGAAGGTATGAAGGGAAAAAATTTCGAAGGTATTCCTTTAACACTTGAAGGGGATAAAGGCAGTCCCAGCGGCAAAAGTAGTTCAAAGGGGAAATCGAATTATCAAGGTAAAAAGGGTGGTCGAGGCAGAGCAAGGCCTAATCGGAATGAAGGAGGCCGCCGCCGTAGAAGACGGTAATTAATTTCTATTTTGTAGACTATTCTGTCGGGGCTGACCTTTGTGTTTGCCCTAAAACAGTGCTTATGTATTGGCCAAGGCAGACTGGAATATTCACTCTTTTCTTTGGCGCAAAGAAAAGAACTGGAAAAGAAACAGCCCATGGGAAAATATTCAATGGATCTCATTTTTTTCAGTGATGAGCTTCAATTCATTTTAATCTTCAAAATATATCGATCCTAGTAATTGAATATTTTGAATACAGCTATATAGATAAATTTATTTATTGCTCTTGGGCGGATACATAGAACCGCCCCCACTAATAATAATTTTAGATCCTAAAATCGAATATCGAACAGATCTTCATTTATTTTTCATATACATTGATCCCCTTTTCATATTTAGATTTGTGGATGAAAAATCTTCTTTCCGTCCTTTGTTTACTTTTATTATTTGGGTGTAATACCATCCCAAAACAAGAACGCACCCTTTGGTATAATACTCCCGCTGAAACATGGAATGAAGCACTGCCAATCGGTAACGGCCGCATCGGTGCCATGGTATTCGGACGGCCTGAAACTGAACGGATTCAACTCAATGATGATTCAATGTGGCCCGGAAGCCCTGAGTGGGGAAATCCAACAGGACGGCCTGAAGATCTAAAAAAAATACGTGAATTGCTTATGGCCGGGAATCATGTTTCGGCCGATAAAATGGTGATTGATAAATTTTCCAGGAAATCTGTGGTGCGTTCTCATCAGACTTTGGGCGATCTCTGGCTGGACTTTGATCATGAAGATGTTACCGATTACCACCGTGAGTTGGATTTGAATAATGCGGTCATTCGTATTTCCTATAATGTAAATGGTGATCGAGTTACCCAAAGTATATTCGCATCGGCACCAGACCAAGCTATAATTATGGAAGTGTCTACTGATTCTAAGTTCGGATTGAATGGGACGATTCGTTTAACGCGTCCCTTAGATGAAGGATTTCCAACAGTGAAAACGCGAGCAGAAAACAATATGCTCATCATGAATGGTGAAGTGACTCAGCGGGGTGGTATGGTAGACAGTAAACCAATGCCGATTTTGCATGGAGTTAAATTCGAAACGCGCGTCCATGTGAAAAACAAAGGTGGAAGTATTACCCCAAGTGACGACCATCTATTTCTTGATGGAGTCAAAACAGCCACTTTTTATATTGTGAACAATACGGATTTCTACTTTGAAGATTATTCACAAAAAAATTCAGATCAATTACGCAATATTGTGAATAAAGGGTTTGATGCACTCTTACGATTTCACCAAAAGGATTATCAATTATTATTTAACCGAGTAACAATTGATCTAAATAATAATGGCAACCCTGATATTCCTACGGATCAACGTCTTGATAATATTAAAAAAGGTCAACCAGATCGGGGCATGGAAGAATTATTGTTCCAATACGGTCGCTATTTGCTCATCAGTTCATCCCGTCGCGGAACCAATCCTGCCAATCTCCAGGGGTTGTGGAATCCTCACATAAAAGCACCGTGGAACGCGGATTACCATTTGAATATTAATCTTCAGATGAATTATTGGCCCGCTATGACCACCAATTTGATGGAATTGCAATTGCCTCTTTTTGATTTCGGTGATCGATTGGTGAAGCGAGGGAAGTCAACGGCAAAAGAGAATTTCGGAATAGACGGTGCTATGATACCCCACGCTACAGATTTATGGGCACCGGCTTGGCTCCGAGCTCCAACGGCCTATTGGGGAGCATCATTCGGTGCTGGAGGATGGCTCGCCCAGCATTACTGGCGTCACTATGAATTCACTGGTGATAAGGCATTCTTAAAAGATCGCGTTTATCCCGTTCTCCATGAGATTGCACAATTTTATGCCGATTGGCTAATGGTTGACCCGAGGGATGGAACACTTATATCGGCACCGGCCACATCACCAGAGAATCGATTTTTTGATAAAGATGGAAATAAAGTAGCCACATGTCTAGGTAGCGCCATGGATCAACAGGTGATTGCCGAGGTTTTTGACCATTATGTTGAAATGTGCAGTTTACTGAATTTGAATCCACCTTTAATGAATGAGATTGTAGAAAAACGAAAAATACTTCGGTCGGGCATGGTTATTGGTTCAAATGGACGGATTTTAGAATGGGACAGGGAATATGATGAGCCGGAAAAAGGTCATCGTCACATGTCTCATTTGTACGCATTTCACCCGGGAGATGCTGTGAGTAAAAAGGATACGCCAGTATTATTTGATGCTGTTAAGAAGACATTGGCGTATCGATTAGAACATGGTGGCGCGGGAACTGGATGGAGCCGTGCTTGGCTTATTAATTGTTATGGTAGATTGATGGAAGGAGATTTGGCCTATGCCCATATTCAACAATTATTTCAGCGGTCGATTCAATTAAATTTATTTGATTCTCATCCTCCATTCCAGATTGATGGGAATTTTGGATATACTGCAGGTGTTGTAGAAATGCTACTCCAATCCTTTGAGGATAATACAATTCGCATACTTCCGGCTCTACCTGAAGCATGGTCCAGTGGAAATGTAACAGGATTGACCGCAAAGGGTAATTTCATTGTGGATATCCATTGGGAAAATAATCGGCTAAAAAAGGCGGTTGTCACCGCACCTATCGGTGGAAAGACAAATTTAATTTATGGTGAAAAAATAATACCCGTTGCGCTCATGCCAAATGAATCATTTACTCATAGGAATGATTAATTTGAAACAATATTCATTATATGGAATTATGACCATAGTTATTTTTGGTTGCACGAATTTTGAAATGTCGAAACCGGAGCCATCCCACATACCGCCGGCAGAAGTGAATTATAGAAAACACTTTTTAACCAATAAATCCACACTTAATCCAATCGAAGGTGTCTGGATGGAGTATGTGGTGGGTACTTTATACGAGGATGGAAAAGTGGTGGAAAGAAAAGAAGTACCAAAACGCGCTCGATGGATCGTGATCAAAAAGGGAAATGTTTTCAAAATTTTCAATGAATATGGCGAACAGAATAAATATGTAGCTTCGTTCAAACAGGGGAGACAAAAAGACACATATACGTTTGATTGCTATTTCATTAAATCAAAGGATCATATTATAACAAAAGTGTTAATGGTTGACGGCAAAAGAATAGAAATGGCCTATGATGCGCCTAAAGGGATATTTGAAGAAAATTATCAGGAATTTATGGGAAAAGCCCTTAAACATGATCCTGAGAAGACATTAGAATTGCATTGGCAATTCAATTGGCTCAAGACTTTTCCAAAATAGACATTTTTAAAAATGACACTGTTTCAATTTATCCGACCCGCATTTAAAGTACCCACCTTGGGATGGAGTGCAGGGGATCATCAGAAATGGAAACCACCCATTTTCACCTTTTTCCTGCTGAACTTAGGATTGTGGCTGTTCGGAACAGGTCAAGCTTTCATTATCAATGGAGGGATAGGGTTAGGACCTTGGACCGTCTTGGCACAAGGAATTAGTAAAGAGATTGGATGGTCCATTGGTTTCTCTACTTTTATTGTCAGTCTCATCGTTTTGTTACTTTGGTTTCCACTCAAAGAAAAACCGGGACCAGGTACAATCATGAATGTTATTCTCATTGCCATTGCCATTGACGTGATGATACCGGTTGTACCTATTCCCAATTCATTTTCTATAGCAATGCTTCAGGTCGCATTTGGGATCAGTTGTGTAGGCATGGGTAGTGCTCTGTATCTCACCGCAAATCTTGGTCCGGGCCCGAGAGATGGGCTTATGATTGGTCTGCAACGTATCTTAAACCGACCCATAGGCATTGTTCGCTTAGGTCTCGAGGTTTGTGTCCTGCTGATCGGTTGGGTTTTAGGCGGCAAAATTGGTATTGGTACAATCATGTTTGCTTTTGGATGTGGTCATGCTATTGCAATATGTTTAACAATTATTTCAATTGGACAGCCCAAAATGGTAAAGGTATAAGACTTGATTGAATCTCTAATCCTTATCCTTGCTGCTTTCCTCACTGCCATGCTTTCTGCTATTATCGGCATGGGCGGCGGCATTACACTTTTAGGCATCATGGCTATTATTATCCCCGAAGGATATATGGTGGTGGCCCTTCATGGTGTAATTCAATTGGTGAGTAATGTGACTCGAGCGACCATATATCGAGAGCATATTCATAAACCCATTTTTCTGAAATTCCTTATAGGGCTTATTCCCGGATTACTCCTTTCTGCAGGGATTGTATATGGCCTCATTCAATATTATGAAGTGTCTTCTGCCGCAGATATAAAGATCGATTTTCTCAAACCACTCATCGGCTTATACATTCTTTGGTTTCTCTATTTGAGAAAAAAGGGAAAGTCTGTTTCAGAAAAGGCCTTTTTATGGATGGGAGGACTAAGTGGATTAGTAACCGTTTTCGTTGGTGCGGCCGGACCGCTAATTGCACCTTTTTTCATTAATAATAAAATGAGTAAAGAAAATGTGATTGCCACCAAGGCTGCCTGTCAGTCCGTGGGGCATTTCGGAAAACTTCCCATATTCATTTTCATGTTCAGTGTAAATTATTTGAATGAATGGACAGCAATTCTTCCTTTACTTATAGCAGTCTATTTCGGTACCAAGTTCGGCAAAAAGATGCTGGGAAAATTACCCGAATCCACGTTTAGGATGCTTTTTAAAGTTACACTCACAGTGATTGCCATCCGACTGGTGGCGCTAGAACTTTTACAATTATTATGAAGATTGCTGTCGTTGGTAATAATAATTATTTTCCATTTTTTGGATTAATCCGATTCGATGGGTAAACTCTAATTCTATGAAACGAAGATTTCTATCCATTTTGATTTTGATTTTGATTATACCAATGGCCTCGGGGCAATCCACAAGTGATATGAAAAGAGGTGGTGAAATGGTTCTTATTCCCGGTGGTACATTTGAAATGGGTCGATCCGATGGAAAACTGGAATATGATAATACACCGTTCCATACAGTGAGAATTGACAGTTTTTATATGGATAAATATGAAGTAAGTGTGGGGCAATTCATGGAATTTGTGGAAAAGACCGGATACGATTTCAATCGATCTATATGGCAGAAATATTGGGTATCCCCGACTGATAAACATCCCATTGTATATATAGATTGGTATGCCGCATCCGCCTATGCTAAATGGGCGGGTAAGCGATTACCTACCGAAGCGGAATGGGAGTACGCTGCCCGAGGTGGGTTGAAAGGGGAGCGTTATCCTTGGGGAAATGAAATTACAAAGGATGATGCCAATTTTCATTTATATTGGAAAAAGGATGAAGAATATGATCCGGATGATCCATTGAAAAAGCAGGGCAAAGATCAATGGAAATATTCAACAGCACCGGTGGGCAGTTTTGCACCCAATGGATATGGATTGTATGACATGGCGGGGAATGTGGCGGAATGGTGTCAAGATTGGTATCAACATGATTATTATATGGTGTCAACCCAAGAGAATCCAAAAGGCCCTGATTCGGGGAAAGAAAAAGTAACAAGGGGCGGACATTGGTATAGTTGGCATGTACGATTGCGGTTGTACAACCGGGGATCGAGTCCTCCAGATGTAAAGCGCTTTCAAGATGTGCAGGGGTTTAGGTGTGCGGTAGATTTGGATAAAGAAATAAATTGAGAAAGAAATAAGAAACGCTATGAAACTAAAACAATTATCCATTTTGGTGTTAATACTGTCGTTAATCGTAGGGCAATCTTATGATATTGTAATCCTCGGTGGTCGTGTGATGGATCCTGAAACTGGGTTGGATGCGGTCCGAAATGTAGGCATCAACGGTGATCGGATTGTAGAAATCAGTGAAAAAGCACTTAGTGGAAATCAGATTATAAATGCCAATGGATTGGTGGTTGCCCCCGGATTTATTGATCTTCATGCCCATGGTCAATCTAACGATGCTCATCGCTATCAAGCTAGAGATGGTGTAACAACTGCATTAGAAATGGAAGTTGGTGTCAGTTTTATCCGTGAATGGATATCTCAAAAAAGCGGAAATTCAATTGTGAATTTTGGTGGAACAGCACCCCATGCTAACCTCCGTGCCTTGGCCATGGATGGCAATGCCAAATTGACAAAAAAGATATTTAGAAAAGTCGAAGAAGAAGGGTTGAACCTTAATGAACTGGCAGGGTTTTCTAAAGCATTTGCCGCTTCAAATTATAAGCCCCAGACCCAAAAAGAAATAAATCGTACCCATCAAATGATGTCAGAATATCTTGAGGCTGGTGCCTTGGGAATTGGTGTGCCAATTGGGTACTACCTTGGTGCCACCGCGGGGGAAATATTTCAAGTGTATGAATTTGCTGCCTCAATGGATGTGCCCGTATATACCCACACGAGGGGATTTGGACTTCCGGGTCTTCAAGAAGCCATGGCAGATGCTGGTACGGCTGGTGCTTCAGTCCATTTAGTTCATGCGAACAGTATGTCCTTGGGGGAAATTGAAACAACCTTATCCATGGTTGAATCGGCTCAAAAAAATGGATTGGATATTACAACTGAGGTATATCCCTATACGGCCGCCTCAACATTTCTTGAGTCCGCATTATTTGACGAAGGATGGAAAGAAACGCTTAATATATCCTATGAAGATATTCAGTGGGAGGCGACTGGTGAACGGCTAAATAGTCAATCTTTTTATGAATATCGGAAAAAAGGCGGTGTTGTGATTATTCATATGATGAAACCCGCCTGGATAAAACAAGGCGTTGCCCATCCAGTAACAATGATTGCGTCAGATGGAATGCCTTTTGCACCGGGCGCTCATCCCCGGACGGCAGGAACATTTTCTAGAGTATTGGGAAGATATGTTCGCAAAGAACGCGCGTTGGACCTAATGACCGCATTAAAGAAAATGACTATCATGCCGGCCAAACGGATCGAAGGAGTAGCGCCCATGATGCGGCATAAAGGTCGACTTCAAGTAGGGGCGGATGCAGATATTACAATTTTTAACCCACGGACAATTATAGATAAGGCGGATTTTAAAGGACTCCAATACTCCCAAGGAGTAGAATTTGTATTGGTGAACGGGACTTTGGTGGTAGATAAGGGAGAAAATGTCCCAAATAAATTTCCTGGGAAACCAATTCTGGGTAAATATAGAAAGTAGATTTTTTGTCCATATAAAGTAATGGTTAATTACTGAATTATCGATAATAGGGTTTCTTCATTAAATTGTTTTAACCTGACTATTTCCATTCCGAATTCCGTATATATTGTTGAAATTCCCCGGCTGATTTCGGCACCAAAATTTTAATTTGAGACTAATTTCATTATGAGAAAAAATAATTTTCGCAATATAGCTATCATTGCCCACGTTGACCATGGTAAAACCACCTTAGTTGACGGTCTTTTACAACAATCGGGAACGTTTAAAGCACACCAAGAAGTGGAAGACCGCGTCATGGATTCCATGGATTTGGAAAAAGAACGCGGTATCACCATTACGGCCAAGAATACGGCTATCCATTATAAAGGTGTGAAGATCAATATTATGGATACCCCCGGTCACGCCGATTTCGGTGGCGAGGTAGAAAGAAGTCTCAATCTTGTTGACGGTGCACTCCTCCTTGTTGATGCCAGTGAAGGACCGCTTCCCCAAACTCGATTTGTCCTGAAAAAGACGTTAGAAAAGAATCTTCCCGTTATTCTCGTGATTAACAAAATCGATCGATCCGATGCACGAATTGACGAAGTGGTAAACGAGGTGTATGATCTCTTTATCGACTTGGATGCCACTGAAGACCAAATTGAATTTCCAATCTTATATACCATTGCTAAAGATGGCATCGCCCATGCCGAAATGGGAGATGATTCAACAGACTTAACGCCATTGTTTGATGCCATCCTGGAAAATATAGAAGGACCCGTGGCAAGCGATGATTATACGCCGCAATTTTTGGTTACGAATTTAGATTATGATCCTTACGTAGGGCAGGTAGCCATAGGGCGCTTGAATAACGGCATGTTAGAAATGAATAAATCTTATGCCCTTTGCGGTGCCGATGGGATTCGAAATGGGCAAAAATTTTCTGCCCTTTACACATTTAAAGGACTCCAAAAACTCCCGGTGGACAAATTAGAAGCGGGTGATATTATTGCCGTAGCCGGAATCGATGGGGTGACTATTGGAGATACCATTTCTGCCAATGAAAATCCCGAACCATTGCCGCGGATCATTATTGATGAGCCAACAGTGTCCATGTTATTTTATGTAAATAATGGCCCATTTGCCGGCAAGGAGGGTAAATATCTAACCTCTCGAAATATTAGCGAACGATTGGACAAAGAGATATTGGGGAATGTTTCTCTTGAGGTGCACAAAACAGAACGAACCGATGTATTTGAAGTTCGAGGTCGCGGCGAACTCCAGATGGCAATATTGATTGAAACAATGCGCCGTGAAGGGTTCGAATTTATGGTTTCAAAACCCCACGTCATCACCCACGAAGAAGATGGAAAAACCATGGAACCTATGGAAAAAGTTTTTCTCGATATTCCCGAGGACAAGGTGGGTGTTGTTACAGAAAAATTATCCACGCGTAAAGGGCGCATGACCAATTTGGTAAATCATGGTCACGGCCGTGTTTCTATGGAATTCGCCATTCCTTCGCGGGGATTGATTGGATTTCGTAGTCAATTTTTAACCGACACTCAAGGTGCCGGAATTATGAATAAGTTATTTGACGGTTTTGCTCCATGGTTCGGTCGCATTCCCCAACGTATGACTGGTGCCATGATCGCTGATCGACAAGGGAAAGTAACCACATACGCTTGTTTCGGTATGGTGGATCGCGGTGAACTTTTTGTAAAAGTGGGTACCGAAGTCTATGATGGGATGGTTATTGGTGAGCGCAATCGCACCGAGGATATTTCGGTCAATATTACCCGTGAAAAGAAATTAACCAATATGCGTGCTGCCTCTTCTGATACCACCGTTGTGCTTCGGCCCCCCAAACAGTTTTCTTTGGACCAATCGATTGAATTTATTTCTGAAGATGAATTGGTTGAAGTGACACCATTATCCATTCGTTTGCGTAAAATGGAATTAGATGCTAATAAACGATTGTCCACCCAACGTAAGGCCAAACACGCGGGTTAATATGAATTTGAATTGACATTTATATGCTGTGGCATTTAGTTAATCCACTGCATACTCAGATTAGGGTATCAATAAAACGATAGTTTCTCCTTTCTGATTTGATCCATTGTCCACTATCTTTAACCATGAGGATGGGGACAAAAAAATATCTATTCATTATAATTTTTCTCCTTGCCGGTCTGTACGCTGGTAAAAAATCTTCCCCACCCAATATTGTATTTCTTTTTGCTGATGATGCAGGTTATGCGGATTTTGGATTTCAAGGTAGTGCAAAATTTTATACCCCCCATCTAGATAAACTCGCTCGAGAGAGTGTAAAATTTACCCAAGCATATACCACCGCCGCAGTATGTGGACCTTCCCGTGCAGGACTCATGACCGGTCGTTATCAACAGCGATTCGGTGTTGAGGAGAATAACGTACCCTCTGCCATGAGTCCCGCTGGACTTACCGGAGTAGACATGGGACTCCCACTTGATCAGCGAACTATCGCTGATTATCTCAAAAAGGCGGGATATCGCAATGTTTATCTTGGCAAGTGGCATTTGGGCGGGGCCAATCGATATCATCCGTTAAAGCGGGGATTTGACGAATTTTATGGATTCCGTGGAGGCGCGCGAAATTATTTTCCTTACGAATCACCTCCCAAGGATTCGCTTCGACGGATGGAGAGAGGTTTTAGAAATTTCCAAGAACATGACGGGTATCTCACGGATGCGCTTGCGGATGAGGCAGTGGCATCTATCGAGCGAAATAAAGATAATCCATTTTTCTTATTCCTTTCTTTTAATGCCGTCCACACACCTATGCATTATTTGGATGCTGACCTTCCAGAGCAAAAAAATAGTCTAGGAGAAAAGCGTCGTCAACTTTATGCCATGACAAAAGCGATGGATCGAGCCTGTGGACAAATACTTAACAAACTAGATGAGCTGGGTCTCACTGAAAATACGCTAATTGTTTTTTCTAATGATAATGGTGGTGCTTGGAACAATAATTCGTCCAATGCGCCATTGAGCGGTGTAAAGGGTACCCATTTAGAAGGGGGGATTCGTGTACCGTTTCTTCTAAAATATGGCAATAAGTTTAACGGTAATACAACTTTCGATCATCCCATCAGTACCTTCGATTTATTGCCCACATTTGTGGATGCATCTGGCGGTGATATAGATGGAATTAAGAATACGGACGGTGTAAGCTTAATTCCGTTTTTGAATGGAAAGAAAAATTACATTCCCCATAAAACATTGTACTGGAAAAAAGAAACGAGAGCTGCCGTACGGGATGGAGATTGGAAATTGATACGAATGCCCGATCGCCCCGCCATGCTTTTTAACATTGCGAATGACCCCATTGAAGCATATGATTTGGCCACCAAACATCCCCAAAAGGTAAAAATGTTATACAAAAAACTATTTGATTGGGAAGTGACTTTAACACGCCCATTGTGGATGACGAAACGCGTAAACAGCAAACGAGCAATGGAAACATTTGATAAATACAGGTAATAATGAAAAACATTAAATCAATACTAATATCTATAATAATAACAATATTTACATTGTCTATATATTCATGCAATAAAGAAGAGGGTCGTCCCAATATTATTTACATTTTAGCCGATGATTTGGGCTATGGTGAACTGGGTGTTTACGGACAAACGATTATTGAAACGCCCAACATTGATGCTTTGGCTAAAAACGGAATGGTATTCACGGACCACTATTCAGGGTCACCAGTTTGCGCCCCATCCCGTTCCGTATTTATGACCGGTCAGCATACGGGTCATACACCCATCCGTGGGAATGATGAATGGAAAGAAAGGGGCGACACATGGAATTACCAGGCCATGTTTGATAATCCATATTTAGAAGGGCAACGGCCAATTCCCGACCGCACAATCACTATTGCAGAAGTGCTGAAGTCTGCCGGTTATACCACGGGCATGGTGGGCAAATGGGGGTTGGGTGCGCCCACAACAGAAGGCGTGCCCAACAAACAGGGCTTCGATTTCTTTTATGGATATAATTGTCAGCGTCAGGCCCATACACTTTTCCCCATGCATTTATGGCGAAATGAAGAACGGCACCTTTTGGACAATAAGAATGTGGCTCCCCATTCAAATTTAGCCCAAGGGGCCGACCCGAATGATTCCGCCAGTTATGCTGATTTTGAATTGAATGACTATGCACCTGAACTCATGCACAAAGAAGCGCTACAGTTCATGGCGGATAATAAGGATAATCCATTCTTTTTATATTATGCATCACCTTTACCGCACCTTCCACTTCAAGCACCAAAAAAGTGGGTGAATTATTATAAAGCAAAACTGGGCGAGGAAACGCCCTATACGGGTAAATCCTATTTCCCGAATCAAACACCGAAAGCTACATATGCCGCTATGATCTCAGCTCTGGATGAACAGGTGGGTGATATTGTGAATAAGCTGGTAGAAATTGGCCAATACAAAAATACACTTATTATTTTCACCAGTGATAATGGTCCCACTTATACCGGTGGTGCTGACACACCTTATTTCGACAGTGCCAAGCCATTCAAAACGGAATATGGCTGGGGAAAAGGATTTGTTCATGAGGGAGGGATTCGCGTCCCCATGATTGCCAGTTGGCCAGGGAAAATAAAATACGGCAGTAAATCAAACCATATTTCAGCATTCCAGGATATGATGCCAACATTCAGTGAAATTGCAGGGGTGGCTTCGCCACCAGCTATAGACGGTATTAGTCTATTGCCTACGTTAACGGGGCATGAACAATCAGTGGCCCACGAGTACCTCTATTGGGAATTCCCCGCTTACAAAGGCCAGCAAGCCGTTAGAATGGGTAAATGGAAAGCCATTCGCCGGGAAATCTTTAAAGGAAATATGGCCATCGAACTTTATGATTTGGAATCGGACATTCAAGAACAGAATGATGTGGCCGAATCCAATCCAAGGATTATTGAAAGAATGGAAGCCATAATGGTTGAAGCGCATTCACCGTCATATCTAGAAAAGTTTCAATTTCCACAGTTGGGAGATAATTTTCCGAAATGAAAAAATGGCAAGGATATCGCCCTGAAATTCGCGATGAAAGCTATGATGCAATTATAATTGGATCGGGTATGAGTGGCTTAACTACGGCAGTATTGTTGGCAGAACATGGTCAAAAAGTCCTCGTCCTAGAAAAACATTTTAAAGTGGGAGGATTTACTCACACGTTTAAACGGAAGAATTACGAATGGGATGTAGGGATTCATTATATTGGTGAAGTGCATAATAAGAAATCTTATTCACGCCGATTATTTGATCGCGTGACAGACGGCAATCTAAAATGGGCAAAAATGGACGATAATTATGATCGCATTATTTTTCCGGATAAATCTTATGATTTTATTGCTCCCCAAGAAAAGTTCATCGAAACATTGTCTATCCAATTTCCGGGAGAAGAAGAAGCCATTCGTGCATATGTGAGGTTACTTCATGCCCAGGTGAAAAGTGGACGAGGCTTTTTTGCCAGTAAAGCACTGCCAAAATGGTTAGCCCCATTCCTGCGCAACGCCATGACAAAACAATTTTTTAAAAATGCGGATAAGTCCACTAAAGAAGTCTTGAAACAATTCACCAGAAATGAAAAATTGATAGGTGTTTTAACAGGACAGTGGGGGGATTACGGTTTGCCGCCAAAACGAAGTAGTTTTGCCATGCATGCCATGGTGGCTCGCCATTACCTGGATGGGGGAAATTATCCTGTTGGCGGGTCTCGAATGATTGCTGAATATGCTACGGATCTTATTGAATCTCTCGGTGGAAAAATTGTGGTGAATGCTGGTGTGGATGAAATATTAGTTCAAGGGAAAAGAGCCATAGGCGTTCGGTTGGATAATGGGGATGAATTGTTTGCAAAAACAATTGTCAGCAGTGCGGGGTTGGTGAATACTGTAAACACCTTTTTACGAAATCAAACTCAGTCAAACCAATTCAAATCCAAAATGAAAAAAGTTCAACCAACAGAAAGCTATGTTTGTCTTTATATGGGATTAAATAAAACAGCTCAAGAGTTAGGGCTAAAAACAACGAATCTATGGATTTACCCCGGATATGATCATGATCAAAATGTGACCAATTACACAAATGATCCCAAAGGTGAATTCCCAGTTGTTTATGTTTCATTTCCTTCAGCAAAAGACCCGGATTGGGTTAAAAATCATCCTGGATGTGCCACAATGGAGGCAATTACTTTGGGTCGTTGGGATGATTATAAGGAATGGGAGAACGAACCGTGGAAAAAGCGTGGTGCATCCTATGAGGAATTTAAAAAATCCATATCCAAAAAAATATTAGATGTGGTGTATCAGCATGTGCCTCAAGCTGAGGGTGCTATGGATTTTTATGAACTTTCTACACCACTTTCAGTTCGAGATATGGCCCATTATCCTGCAGGAGAAATGTATGGGCTCGATCATACATCAGAACGGTTTCGACAAAATTGGCTTCGTCCACAAACAGAAATAAACAATTTTTTTCTCACAGGGCAAGATGTTACCACAGTGGGATTAACAAGCGCCTTGTTTTCAGGATTGTTAACCGCTTCATCCATTCTCAATAAGAATCTCATGAAATCACTTTAATTGTTTATAATTTGTAGAGAAGTCCTGTTTGCCGGTACAATATGTCTCTACTTATTTTATTTTCTGTCTTAGTGCATCTTAACCTAATTTCCTCGCACATTTTTAAAAGGAGTGTCCATGCGTAATGTCCTAATTAAAATTCTATTACCCATTTCCGTAATTTTTGCAGGAGGATTAAAATCACCAGCTGAATTCCTCGGATATGATTTGGGTGATCATTTCACTTATCACCATCGTGTCGTTTCATATTATGAACATGTGGCTGATGCTGCATCCAATGTTAAGATTATTCCCTATGGTAAAACCTATGAACAGCGGCCACTTTTGGTGGCAGTTATATCCAGTGATGAAAACATGGCTATGCTCGATGACTTGCGCATGGATAACCTGAAACGGGCGGGCCTTATGAAAGGGAATCCTACTGGTAAAAAAGTGGGCATTGTTTGGCTTAGTTATAACGTCCATGGGAATGAAGCTAACTCGACTGAAGCGGCCATGAAAACACTTCATGCATTGGCGGATAGAAATAATAAATCCACACAAGAATGGTTGGAAAATACCATAGTTATTTTGGATCCTTGCATTAACCCTGACGGTCGGGACAGATACACTAACTGGTTCCGGATGACTGGTAACCGCTGGCCCGATGCAGATCCCCTGGGGAGAGAACATATGGAACCCTGGCCCGGTGGTCGAACCAACCATTATTATTTTGACTTAAACCGGGATTGGGCATGGCAAACTCAAATTGAATCTGAATCGCGAATTACGCTTTATAATCAGTGGCTACCTCATGTACACGTAGATTTTCATGAACAGGGTATCAATAATCCCTATTATTTTGCTCCGGCAGCAGAGCCATTCCACGAATATATTACCGATTGGCAACGTGAACTCCAGACCATGATCGGGAAGAATCACGCTAAATATTTTGACAAGAATAATTGGCTCTATTTCACCAAAGAAGTATTTGACCTTTTATACCCAAGTTATGGGGATACTTATCCCACTTATAACGGTGCCATTGGGATGACCTATGAGCAAGCTGGACATAGTCGTGGCGGACTTGCGGTAGAGACGGAAGATGGAGATACACTTACTTTGAAAGATCGACTAACCCATCACCATACAACAGGATTGTCTACAGTAGAAGTGGCGTCCCAAAATGTGGATCGCATGGTTTCTGAATTCACGAAGTTTTTTGCAAATGGAAAGAAAAATCCTCGTGGCGAATTCAACCATTATATTATTCCAAAATCGAATCGAATTGATAAAGTCAATGATCTGAAAGAGTGGCTCGATAAAAATGGTATTGAACATCGTGTGGCGAGCGTGGGGAAATCAGTAAAGGGATTTAGCTATCAATCGGGAAAAAAGGAACAAGTACGATTAAAAAAGGGCGATATGGTCGTATCTGCCAAACAACCAAAATCTGTACTGGTCCAAGTTTTGTTTGAGCCCCAAACCACATTGCAGGACACATTATCCTATGATCTTACCGCTTGGGCCTTGCCTTATGTTTACGGATTGGACGCTTATGCAATAAAGGGAGATGTGAAATCATCCACCGCGCGACATTTCACGTCAAAATCAAAAGTAATTTCAGGATCGCCCTATGCATATATACTTCCTTGGAAGGGCATCCATGATCTAAAATTTTTAGCATATCTTTTCAAAAATGACATTGTTACCCGCGTCTCAGACGAGCCATTTGAACTGGGTGGAAAAAAGTATAACCGTGGTACATTGGTTATTACGCGAAAAGGAAACGAAAAATTAGGCCCTTCATTTGACGAAATTGTGCAAAAAGGTGCCAAAAAGTTTGAGCGATTCCTCACAGCAGCATCCACTGGTTTTGTCAGTAAGGGAAAGGATTTTGGCTCATCCTCTATGCGGGTGGTGAAACGGCCCAAAATAGGATTAATATCCGGTGACGGTGTAAGGAGTTATGCTTATGGTGAAGTGTGGCATTTCTTTGAGCGGCAAATTGAATTTCCTATTACGGTATTGGGCAGTGATTATTTTACCAATATCCCCAAGCATGATTTCGATGTTTTGATTCTTCCTTCCGGAAATCATTCATATTTGAATAAAGAGTCTTTGAATGAATTGCGTCATTGGGTGCGATCCGGTGGCAGATTGATTCTCATGGCTTCAGCCTTGGATAAGTTTGTGGATCAGAAAGGGTATGGCCTCAAAAAATTTGCAAATGACGATGAGAAGAAATCGTCTGAAAAGAAAAAAAAGGAGAGGGATCTATCTGAAAGATTAAGGTCATATAAAGATCGTCAACGCTCGGGACTAAGTCAAAATGCTTACGGTTCAATCGTTAAGGTGAAAATGGATAATTCTCATCCTCTAGCATTTGGTTATGATGATTCCTATTTTTCTTTGAAACTCCGGAACCGACGTTATGCTTATCTGCCCAAAGGATGGAATGTGGGTACGCTTCAGGATTCCACTGCAATAGTGAGTGGATTTGTAGGATACAAAGCAAAGGAAAATTTCAGGGAATCTATGGTTTTTGGTGTTGAAGAAATTGGTAGAGGTGAAATTGTATATCTATCTGATAATATACTATTTAGAGCATTTTGGTATAATGGGAAACTGTTATTCGGGAATGCAGTATTTATTGTCGGAAATTAACAATGTAAAGACGAATCGGCGATAAGTGGCCACAAAATGAAAATGAAAAAAATATTACCCATATTATTAATTACCCTATTTGGCTGTAGCCAATCTGAGCTCCAATTAAAAACGGCCGATGCTTCAGATGTCCAAAAACAAATCGCTTCCCACGAGGGGAATGAAGCAGTCTTGGTCAATTTTTGGGCCACGTGGTGCGCGCCCTGTATAGAAGAATTCCCAATGATTGTTGACCTATCCAACGAATACAAAGATAAGGGATTGAAAGTTTATTTCTTCAGCGCAGATTGGTCCGATCGAAAAGATGCGGTAATTAAATTTCTTAAAGACCATGGCGTAAAGGGTGTATCCTTCATGAAGTCTGATGGAAATGATAACCAGTTCATACGTGATATTCACGAAAAATGGACCGGTGCATTGCCATTCACTATAGTCTATGATAAAAATGGTAATGTGACCGATTACTGGGAAATGAAGAAATCCAGAGAACATTTTGAAAAAGCAATTCAGAAAGCAATTGGGTTATGAAATTTGAACCATTTCAATTAGAGCGTCAGCAGTCCATTTGGGAAAACAAGGTTGATTATAATTTATCGGAGAGTGGTGTTCACCCTGGAACATTGAAATCACTATTTTCAAGTAATTTTATCGAAAAAATAGAGAATACAGAACTCACCTATGGATTTACAGAAGGATCGCCTGAATTAAGGCAATCTATCGCTTCAATCTATCCCGGTGCCACACTAGAAAATATCCAGGCCTTCAACGGTTCTGCCGAGGCCAATATGGTGGCCATTATGACATTGTTGGGAAAAGGCGATGAAATGGTCTATATGGTACCCAACTACCTCCAGATTTATGGTTTTGCCCGCGGATTGGGTGTGAATGTAAAAACATTTGCTCTTCATGAATCGTTAAACTGGCAGCCTGATTTAGATGAATTGAGAAACCTCGTTACAGATAAAACTAAAATGATATGTATCTGTAATCCCAATAATCCCACCGGTTCTGTTTTACCCAAGGAAACTATTCATGCCATTGGTGAGATAGCCCAAAATGTGGGCGCATGGATATTGTCTGACGAAGTTTACCGTGGGGCAGAATTGAATCGAGAAGAATGTACTTCAGTTTGGGAAATTGATTATCCTAAGACTATCGTGAATTGCGGTTTATCCAAAGCCTACGGGTTGCCGGGATTGCGACTGGGATGGTCACTCTCCAACGAGGATTATATACAGAAATGTTGGGCCACTCACGATTATACATCCATTGCCATTGGCCGATTGAGTGATATGATTGCGGCCCACGTACTCCTTCCTGATAATCGTATGAAAACATTGAATCGCACTCGAGATGCACTGACCAAAAACCTGGCTTTGTTTCAGACATGGGTAGATTTATTTCAAGGGAGGTTTAGTTTTATTCCACCGGATGCAGGTGCTATGGCATTTGCAAGTTATGACTGGGACATTAATTCCTCTGAACTAGTTGACAAGGTCCGTAATGAAGCCAGTGTTATGCTGGTGGCCGGTGATTGGTACGGTATGGATCATTATCTGCGGTTTGGTTATGGCGCTAAACAAATTGATCTTGAAGCAGCTTTAGACAGAATTACACCCGTTTTCAATTCACTATGATCTCGTTTCCCAAAGATGTAATAAGTGCGCATGAACGGTCTAATTCATATATTCGCCATACAGCCTTAGATCATTCTCCCTTTTTAAGTAATATCATTGATGGTGATGTTTACCTGAAATTGGATAATATTCAGAAAACAGGTTCATTTAAGTTTCGCGGTGCTATCAGTAAAATGACTGCTTTGACTGAGGAGGAAAAGTCCAAAGGTGTGGTAACCGCTTCCACAGGGAATCATGGTGCCGCCTGTTCTTTGGCTATGTCTATCCTTGGGATTAAAGGACAGATTATTGTTCCTAAAAATATTCATAAAAATAAAGTTGAGAATATTCTCAACTTGGGTGGCGAGGTGGAATATTTTGGCAATGACTGTATCAATGCTGAGGATCGTGCCCAAGAAATTTCAATCACTACGGGCGCCACGTACATTTCACCCTACAATGATCCAGATATTATTTGCGGTCAGGGGACCATGGGCGTTGAGATTTGGAATGAATTGGCACCTCTAGATTCAGTTCTTATTTCTGTAGGCGGCGGCGGATTAATTTCCGGTGTGGGAGGCTATCTTAAATCCATGAATGAAAATATTAATATAGTTGGCGTCTCGCCAAAAAACTCTTGTGTTATGTATGAATCCCTAAAAGCGGGACAACAGTTGGATTTACCTTCTAAGGACACCCTTTCAGACGGCACCGCCGGCGGTGTGGAAATAGGATCAATTACATTTGAATTATGTCAAAATATTATAGATGAATTTATTTTGGTTACAGAAGATGAGATTGCTGAAGGTGTCAAAGTCGGAGTGGAAAAACACCATCAACTCATCGAAGGAGCGGCCGGAGCGGCCATTGCTGGATTTATGCAATTGAAAGATAAATTTAAAGGTCAAACGGTGGTCATCGTTATGTGCGGTGGCAACATCAGTACAGAAGTTTTGAAATCAATTCTGTGATGCGAATTGTTAATCTAGAAGAGATCAAATCAGTTCTTCCCCACATCAATTTAGTGGAGGAGATCGAAAGGGGCTTCGCCGCTTATTCTAAGGGTGATGTGGTAGTGCCACCAGTAGGTGAGATGCATTTTGACGTACCACCCGGTGATGTCCATATTAAGTATGGTTATATCAAAAATGATGATGTATATGTTATAAAAATTGCTTCGGGTTTTTCTCGTAATTCTGATTTGGGCCTCCCAGGCGGCAATGGAATGATGTTGATTTTCAACCAAAAAACTGGTCAGCCGTTGGCAGTATTGAAGGATGAATCCTATCTAACGGATGTCCGTACTGCCGTCGCCGGTGCCATCTGCGCCAAACATTTGGCTCCAAAAAACGTGAAAAAAATTGGCATTATTGGCACGGGGGTTCAGGGTAAAATGCAGCTTAACTATTTAAACGGTATCATTGATTGTGAATCCGCCATTGTTTGGGGGAGAAGCAAGATATCCTTGTTAAAATATCAATCGAATATGAAAGATAGTGGTTATGAAATCACAACAACAATTGACATGGATCATATTATAGATCAGTGCCAATTGATTATCACTTGTACCGCGAGTGAAGTGCCATTGATCCATCGTGTAAAACCGGGAACCCACATTACTGCAATGGGATCGGATACAATGACTAAGCAAGAGTTGGCATCATCCATACTTTCTCAAGCAGACCTTGTGGTGGCGGATAGCAGATCCCAATGTGAATTAAGGGGAGAAATTCACCAAGCAATAAAAAATGGTTTTACCATGAATGATGTGGTTGAAATTGGCGAAATTATCTATGGAAAATGCAATGGCAGGAAAAATGATGATGAGATTACCATTGCGGATTTGACTGGCGTAGCAGTTCAGGATATACAGATTTCCAAAGCAGTTTTGAATTATTTATGAGACAAACCCATTGAAATATCCTTTTTATTCCCCTCTTTCAAGAGTGGTGTCCCAATTTATGAGACTGGGAGTATTATGTTATTTGTTTTTCAAAGATATTGTTTTTACCCTCGAAAAAAGTTTACTAAACCAATGGACGGAAGGTCCGATTTTGCAAATTGGAAAATATCCTGTAATATTAAGCACTTCAAAAGGGGAGAAATACAATGATTAAACAACTTAAAACATCAACAATTTTAGCACTTTTACTAACCTTTACTTTTGCCGGTGAATTGGAACTCGGAGCTTCCATACCGTTGGGAGATATTAAAATGACTGACATTAGCGGAAAGATGGTCAGTCTCAATGACGTAAAAATGGAAAATGGCTTACTAGTGAATTTCACCTGCAATTCCTGTCCATGGGTCAAGGCGTGGCAGGATCGATATAATCCTTTGGCGGTCGCCAGCGCTCAAAATAAAATTGGGTTCATTACGATTAATCCCAATGAAACAGCCCGGGATAATGGTGAAGGATTAAACGACATGAAGGCATTTGCCAAAAAATATGGTCACGATTTTCTTTATACAGTGGATGAAGGATCCAAATTGGCCTCAGCTTTTGGTGCCACCAAAACGCCACACGTTTATTTATTTGATGGAAAAGGTAAATTGGTTTACCGTGGTGCGATTGATGATAATGCTCGGAAGCCCAAAAAGGTGAAAGAGCCATATTTAATGAATGCAATTCATGCTGTGGGAAAAGGACAAATTGTTTCTGTAACTGAAACGAGGGCATTAGGCTGCGGTATAAAATTCGCAGAAAAATAAGGCTTATGGGATACAAAAATATTTTAGTGGGTCTCTGCGGTAGAGGTGACGAAAAAAAGGTTATAGAGGTTGGGATAAAAATGGCAAAGGATGGTGGAGGCAAATTGACCTTTATCCATGTGAATGAACCCCATGCCGGCGAAATGTCAATGATGATGGATGCGCCTCCTCCTAAATTTTCTGAAAGTGACATTTATGAAAGGGTGAGTGCCGTTAATGAAACTTCTGCGAATGATTGTACAATTACGATTATAAGTAGTGACTCAATTCCAAGGACGATAAGTAAGGCGGCGCTTGGTCATGATATTTTAATTCTTGGGCATCGAAAACAAAATTATTTTAAGAAAAATTTCTTTGATTCGATTGACGAGGGAATCTTGAATAAAGCCAATTGTCCCGTTCTGGTTGTTCCCAAATAAATCCAGATATCATTTAATAAATACATTTTACGTGAGCTAAATTTTCTGCCTTAATAATTAGCGGGATACCATGATTTTTCGGATTGCAATTCTTTCTTTCATAATTACATTATCGTTCCTGTTCGGGAATGATTCTATTATTGATCTTAAAACATTCCCTCGGCCAACGATGTATACGTCAGTTGTAAATGGGCACATCGTCCTGGATGGGCATGTGGATGAAGCGGCATGGATGCAGGCAGACTCCATTACAGAATTTTACCAATCTCAACCCAACCCGGGACACTTGCCAAGTGAGCGGACGGTTGTACGGGTACTATATGACAAGGATTATTTATACGTTTCGGCCGTGCTTTATGATTCGGAGCCGGATAAAATTATTATCGAAAGCTTGGAGCAGGATTTTGATTCCCAGAGTTCTGATGCATTCGCCCTTATGCTGGATACCTTTAATGATGACAAAAGCGGTTATGTGTTTTTATTCAATCCCGCCGGCGCCATTAAGGACATATATATTAATAATGACGGTACAAGTATGAACCGCGCCTGGGAAGGGATCGTTTATCCCAAAACATCCATCCACGATTACGGATGGGAAATTGAATTGGCATTTCCACTCACCAGTTTGCGTTTCAATCCCAGCGATGGGGAACAGGATTGGGGCATCAATTTCCTGCGGCGCGTGAGACGAAAACGGGAGGATGTTTATTGGAGTCCCATTGAACCATTTGAAAAACTTATTTCCGTTTCCAAGGGTGGTACGCTCAAAGGATTGCGGAATATTCAGCCCGGGCGGAATCTCCAGGTAAAACCATTTATTATTGGTAACCAGATTCGCGCCGAAGAAAAAACAAAAAATTCCGATGCAGGAATTGATGTGAAATTCAGCATTACGCCAAGCCTTACTTTGGATGCCACATACAATACTGATTTTTCACAAGTTGAGGCGGATGAAGAACGGGTGAACCTGACACGCTTTCCATTATTCTTTCCTGAAAAACGGGACTTCTTTTTAGAAAATGCCAGCTTGTTTGAATTTGGGGATATTTCCAATTATTTATACAGAATGAGCCCCAGTCGTTACCGGCGTTCTTTCTCAATGTTTCATAGCAGAAGAATTGGTCTAGAGGATGGAGAGCAAATTCCCATCACCGGCGGTGCACGTCTCAGCGGAAAAATTGGCAATTTTGATGTGGGTTATATCAACATGACTGCTGAAGGGACGGAAAATATACCTCAAACCCAGTTTAATGTTTCCCGTATTCGGGGAAATTTTCTGAAGAAATCAAATTTTGGTGCCATCCTTATTGATCGAAATTCCAATGGAGAGGATAGGGATCACCAATCCATGGGTTTGGATCTAAATTTTAATATTAACAAAATACTCATTTATACTTATTTTGCCCAGACTGAAAATCCTGAGACAGAAGGGGAGAATACTGCCGGACGAGTGGCGGTGGCTTATCGTGATAATAAGTGGGATCTTTCTGCTTATTATAAAAAGGTGGGCAGGGAATTCAGACCTCAAGTGGGATTCATCCAGAGGACAAATGTTGGTGAGTCTTTTGTAACTGCTGGGATTCATAAACGATATTCTTCCGGGCGATTTTTGAGTCTTAATCCCTACGTATTTGTAAATCAGTTTGATAATCTTGATGGATACATGGAATCCCGAAATTTAAAGGCCGGACTCGATATTCAATTCATGAGTGGTGCTATGCTTTTCTCGGGAATTATACGGTCAGAAGAAAACATTAAAACACCCTTTACAATCTATGGCGCTGAAGTCCCGGCGGATGAATATGTGTTCAATTCTTTGGGCCTTTATTATCGAGGGGATCGGACCAAGTTTATCACCATTAATGGTAATGCGAGTCTCGGTGATTATTTTCATGGCAAAAGAAATTCAGTAGGTATTTCTGCATCCATCAAGCGGGGGTATCGATTTAGTGTGGATATCGGTATGAATAAGAATATGGTTAAATTTCCTGACTCCACCGTAAATGCTGATGTTTATACTTTAAAGGTCAAATACAATCATTCGGTAAAATTATTGAATACGCTCTATTTTCAGTATAATGCCGCCGATGAGAAGTTGGTGTCCAATTTCCGTATGAATCTAATCCATGCACCATTGAGTGATCTCTTTCTGGTTTATTCCAATATTTCGGATTTGAAAGGGGTTGAGAAGAATAATGGCATGATTGCGTTGAAGTTCACCAAGTTGTTTGCTCTTTAATTTTTAACTTAATTTTAAAATTATGAATCCATCCAAATATTCAATTTGGCTTCTGCTTTCGAAAGAGGATGAAGCTTATATATCCGAAACTATACAATTATTAGGGGAAGAAAACGACGCCCCTATCTTTGAACCACATTGTACTTTATTCAGTCCTATCTCAGATCTGGAATTAGCAAAAGACATTATAAATGAAATCAAAATCAACCCTTTCCAGATCTCAACCAATGGTCTTAATCACTCTGACCTCATTTGGAAATCATTATTTATTGAACTAAAGACCAATATACAATTAACGATTATGAATCAATTATTCGACCAATCATTTGCGGTTGATTACGATTTCCAGCCACATATTAGCTTAATCTATAAAGAATTGAACATGGATACAAAAAAGACCATTATTGAAAAACTCACTGTAAAAAATTCCTACCGAATGAGTAGCCTTGCTATCGTTGATACAACGGGCCCTGTAGAGATGTGGGAAACGGTTCATGAAGTTTTTTTAAACAAATAGTATATTTTAAAGTAAATTCCTGTATGCTTAAACGCTCCATATCTATTGGATTAATCTTGATTATGGCTTTTGCCATGGCATCTCCGATTCTTCATATCGACTGTGATATGCCTTGTTGCGAGGTGAAAAAAGAAACATGTTGTGAGAACAAAAAGGCGATGAATAGTAATAAAAGCTGTTCAATGTCTGAGGCGAAATGTAAACATTCACAATTTATTCCTGTTATATCCGCTCCTAAATCAGATCAAAAATCTGCTCAAGTTGACATGACTAAAACAACATGCACTATGAAAATGGATGCACCCAAATGTCAACGCTCTCAAAAAACGGTTTCTCTAGACCGTTCGTCTGATTCTCAGGCGAAATTCTCCATACCTCTCCGCTTATAATATTATTCTAACCTAGGGCGATTGCGTCCATTTTTAGGGATCCGTATGTCTCGGATCTGTTGATTTTCTTCAACAATTAGGATAATTATGAATTTATTTTTACGACAAAAAAAACATATTAAACCGATTATCGCTTTGATGATTGGTACTTTTCCCTTGATGGCGATTCAGGGTGACCTGGACCTGTATATCCAAAAAGCACAGGAAAACAATCCTGTTGTTAAGAGTGCGTATAATCAATGGAAATCCGCAGAAACCAGTATAACCGCTGCCAAGGGATTACCTAATCCTACTCTTAATGTTGGTTATTTCCTCGAAAGTGTAGAAACAGCCGCCGGTCCCCAGCAATATAAGATTGGTCTAATGCAGAAATTCCCTTTCCTCGGGAAGCGGGGATTGCAGGGAAAAATCCAATCCTCAATAGCAGAAAATTCCTATTATAAGTATGTGGAACATCAATTGAAGCTTAATCACGCAGTTCGATCTACATGGTATGATTATTACTACTTAGTGCGTGTAACAGAATTAACCGAACAAAATTTTAAATTGATCCAAAATTGGGATGGTGTTATTCGTTCAAAATATGTGACGGCACGGGCTGGTCATCCAGACTTGATCAAAACACAGATTGAATTAATACAGCTTGAAGATGAATTATTTACATTAGAGAATAAAAAGATACCAATTCTTGAACGGTTTAAATCCTTATTGAATGACCCTTCATTGATGGATATCGTCGTTCCCGATTCATTAACATTTGAATTAGCTGAATTGGATGTATCTATAGTTAAAGAGAAAATCCTGAAAAACAACACCACTGTTTTAGGCGCAAATGCAGATATAGAAATGCAAAGATACCGAGTTAAACGGTCCAAGTTGAATCGAATGCCGGATATTGCTTTGGGTGTCGAATCAATTACCACAGGTGAAAAGGAAGGTAGTGCTTTTAGCGGGAAAGATCCACTGGTGGCAAAAATATCGTTGGATATTCCCATTTGGTTCAGAAAAACGAATGCAGAAATTGCATCAGCGAATTTTGCATTGAATGGCGCTGAAGCTCGGGCCGTGTCTATCCAAAATGAATTAAATAGTGAATTGGAAATGGTTTTATTTGACCTGGAGGAATCCAGCCGTCAGATTCGTTTATATAAGGATGTTCTTATTCCAAAAGGATTGGAATCCCTTGGCGCATCAGAAATTGCATATCGGGGAGATAACATTGAATTTATTTCTTTGGTTGATGCACAACGCCGTCTACTGAAATTTCAAATGAAATATGAAAAAGCATTGGTGAATTATTTGAAGGCAACATCCAAACTATCAGTCATAACAGGGGAGAAGATATGATGAATATGAAGAAAATTTTAAACGATTACAAAATAACCATTGGTCTAGTTGTGGTTGCATTTTTAATAGGATCTTGGTTTTCGGGTGAAAACATCCCATCTGAAAATGTGAATCATAATACTCATAGTTCCACATCCCAAGTGTGGACATGTTCCATGCACCCCAATGTGCAACTTCCTGAATCGGGTCAATGCCCCATTTGCTTTATGGATTTGATTCCATTAGAAAAAGAAATTGGTAGTGGAATTAATCCTAATCAGCTTTCCTTGTCAGAAGATGCGGTAAAATTAGCTGATATTGAAACGGTTGCTGCGATCTATGGAAAAGCTGAAATGGAAATTCAATTGTCAGGTAAAATTGCTTATGATGAATCTCGGATTGGGAATATAACTGCATGGGTATCGGGAAGAGTCGAGCGTATGTTTGTGGATTATACAGGAATTACCGTGAATAAAGGGGATCACATGATTGAACTATACAGCCCTGACCTCTACGCAGCTCAAGAAGAATTAATCCAGGCGCGTAAAATATTAGGTATGGGTTCTTCTCAATCCCCATTATACCAAAAATCTATGGAATCAAATCTGTTGGCAGTACGGGAAAAACTCCGCTTAATGGGATTGGTAGATGAACAAATAAAAGCGATTGAAATGGGTGAATCTCCTTCCGATGTAGTCACAGTTTATAGTCCAATGTCTGGCGTGGTGATTCAAAAAAATAGTGTTGAAGGTGCCTATGTAAAAACGGGGACCAATATTTATACCATTGCCGATTTGACCAGGGTATGGATTATTTTGGATGCCTACGAAACAGACTTACCATGGTTGGCATTCGGGCAGGATGTATCCTTTACTACCGGCGGAATTCCTGGAAAGACTTTCGCGGGGAGAATCGCATTTATTGATCCTGAGGTTGATGAAAAAACACGAACAGTTAAAGTGCGTATTAATGTCGCGAACTCTGATGGTGAGTTGAAGCCGGGCATGTTTGTACATGGTTCAATTCAAGCATCTATTGGAGGTGAGGGGAAAGCGATTAATCCTGAATTGGCGAATAAATGGGTATGTCCTATGCATCCGGAAGTGGTTCAATCCAAGTCCGGCAGCTGTCCCATCTGTGAAATGGATTTGGTCCAATCAGAATCCATGGGCATCGTCCACACGCCGGGCCATCGTCATGATAGTTTATTAATTCCCGCCAGCGCCGTTCTCAAAACGGGTAACCGAGCCATTGTATATGTAAAAGTGCCAGTGGATGAACCAACATTTGAAGGTCGAGAAATTGTCTTAGGACCAAGAGTCGGCGATCAATATGTGGTGAAATCCGGATTAGTGGCAGGTGAGGAAGTGGTTGTTAAAGGGAATTTCAAAATTGACAGCGCCATGCAAATTTCCGCAAAGCCCAGTATGATGAATGCGAGCCTTGATTTGGAAAAAGCGCAACCCATGAGTCATCAGCATTAAGCTAAATATAATCGCGATTTATAGAACTTTACAGAAGTTTGAAACTTCCACAAAGTTGTAAAAAGAAAGAATTAAAACATGTTAGATAAGCTGATCCATTACTGCCTCAACAACAAATTAGTTGTGGGTATCTTTTTAAGTACAATGGTGGTTTGGGGTACAATGGTGTCACCCTTCGATTTGAAAATTAGTGCTTTACCTCGAGATCCTATACCCGTGGATGCGATCCCTGACATTGGTGAAAATCAACAAATTGTATTTACGAAATGGAGTGGTAGAAGTCCCCAGGATATTGAGGATCAAGTTACCTATCCGTTAACCACTGCTTTGTTGGGACTTCCCGATGTTAAGACGGTTCGATCTTTTTCCATGTTCGGCTTCTCAACCATCTATGTCATATTTAACGAAGAAGTGGAGTTTTATTGGTCCCGTTCACGGATTCTTGAAAAACTGAATTCACTTCCATCTGGTACGCTACCCCAAGGTGTCCAACCGTCTCTAGGCCCAGATGCAACTGCCTTGGGACAAGTGTTTTGGTATACACTCGAAGGACAAGATGTAGATGGCAATTCCACGGGTGGTTGGGATTTACAGGAATTACGTAGTATCCAGGATTGGACGGTGCGATACGCCCTTCAATCTGCGGATGGCGTGGCAGAAGTGGCATCTATTGGTGGATTCGTAAAAGAATATCAAATTGATGTTGATCCCATCGCCATGCGGGAACACGGCATTCAATTGATCGATGTATTTAATGCCGTTCGTCAATCCAACTTGGATGTGGGTGCCCGTACGATTGAAGTGAATCGAGTAGAATACATGGTGCGCGGTTTGGGCTTTATCAAATCATTGGATGATATTGAATATACCGTAGTTAAATCCCTTAATAATGTACCCATTTATATCAAGGATGTTGCCCATGTTGCATTGGGGCCAGCACTTAGAAGAGGTGTTTTAGATAAAGAAGGTGCCGAGGCAGTAGGCGGTGTTGTGGTGGCGCGATATGGGGAGAATCCACTGGCAACAATTAAAAGTGTTAAAGAAAAAATAAAAGAAATTGCCCTGGGATTACCCAAAAAGACCTTGCCAGATGGAACCGTAAGTCAAGTGACAGTCGTACCATTTTACGACCGTACAGGGCTTATCTATGAAACATTAGGCACATTGAAACATGCATTGCAGGATGAAATATTGATTACCATCATTGTGATATTGGTGATGGTTATGCATTTTCGTACATCATTACTTATTTCCAGCATGCTGCCTCTTACCGTGCTCATGGTATTTGTAGGTATGAAATTATTCAAAGTGGATGCGAATATTGTTGCATTGTCAGGAATTGCCATTGCTATCGGAACTATTGTTGATATGGGTATTGTGGTAATGGAGAATATTTTAAAACATTTAGAGAAAGCAAAAGAAAAGACTAAAGAAGTTATCTTTAATGCAGTTTCGGAGGTAAGTGGGGCGGTCGTTACGGCCGTATCAACTACAGTTATCAGTTTCTTGCCTGTATTTACGATGATCGGCGCCGAAGGAAAATTGTTCAAACCATTGGCCTATACCAAGACTTTTGCACTTGTGGCTTCGGTAATTATTGCTCTAACTGTTTTGCCAGTCATGGCCAATTTATTACTTGGGCAAAAAAAGAAATATTTTTCAATAAAAACACCAGAAATATTTAAACGAATTCCATGGTTGGGGAACGGTTTAGTTATAGCGATGGTGGTGATTATTCTAGCATTTACATGGGCACCATTGGGAATTCAAAAAGGATTTTTTCTGAATATTCTTTTTGCATCGGCAATTATTGCCATCATCATGGGTGGCGTCACCGCATTTACCAAGGTATATCCCAAAATGCTTGTATGGGCATTGGACCATAAATTAAGAGCATTATCATTACCGGCATTTTTAACATTTTTTGGGGTGCTTGTATGGTTAGGTTTTGATTCATTCACAGGATGGATGCCTAACGCGATTCGTTCAACACGTCCGATTGCAGCGTTAAACCATGCATTCCCCGGGTTAGGGAAAGAATTTATGCCACCACTGGATGAAGGCTCATTCCTCTACATGCCTACGACTATGCCCCATGCAGGGATGGAAGAATCCATCGATGTTTTACAGACATTGGATAAAGCGTTATATTCAGTTCCAGAAGTGGAATCAGTTGTGGGAAAAATCGGTCGCGTGGATTCGCCTTTGGACCCTGCTCCTTTGAGTATGGTTGAAACAATTGTGTCGTATAAGCCCGAGTATGGTGTGGATGCCAATGGTAAAACGGTCCGCCTATGGAGAGATCATATTCGATCTTCGGATGATATATGGGATGAGTTGGTGAAAGTTGCCCAAATCCCAGGCACCACATCGGCGCCAAAACTTCAGCCTATTTCTGCACGATTGGTCATGCTCCAAAGTGGCATGCGGGCGCCCATGGGAATTAAAGTAAAAGGTCCGGATTTAGTCTCCATTGAATCATTTGGGTTAGATTTGGAAAAACATTTGAAAAAATCCCCGGGCGTTAAAGCAGACATGGTATTTGCCGATCGCATTGTGGGAAAACCTTACCTAGAAATTGATATTGATCGTAAAGCTATTGCTCGCTATGGTATTGCCATGAGACAGGTGCAGCATGCTATAGAAGTCGCCGTGGGTGGTATGCCCATTACTTCAACAGTAGAAGGACGGGAACGCTATCCTGTTCGCGTGCGATATATGCGAGAATTCAGAGATAAAATTGAATCATTGGATAAGATCCTTATCCCAGCGTCAAATGGTGCCCAGATTCCCCTTATTCAATTGGCAGAGATTAATTATGTCCGCGGTCCCCAAGTGATCAAAAGTGAAGATTCCTTTAAAATGGGCTATGTGCTTTTTGATAAGCAAAATGATTGGGCAGAAGTAGATGTGGTGGAATCAGCCCAGGACTATTTGAATTCGCTCATTCAAAGTGGTGAATTGGATGTGCCTAATGGTGTCAGTTATACATTTGCGGGGAGTTACGAAAACCAAATTCGTGCATCCAAAAAACTGGCAGTCGTTTTGCCACTGGCATTGGTATTAATATTCTTAATCCTATACTTTCAATTCAAGAGAGTATCAACAACATTAATTGTATTTAGTGGAATATTTGTTGCCTGGTCTGGTGGATTCGTAATGCTCTGGCTTTACGGACAAGGATGGTTTCTAAATTTCAATTTATTCGGTGAAAATATCCGCGATTTATTTCAAATGCATCCCGTGAATTTGAGTGTTGCGGTGTGGGTTGGGTTTTTAGCATTATTTGGTATTGCCAGCGATAATGGTGTTATCATCAGTACTTATTTGGATCAAAGTTTTCAACAGCGAAAACCCAATTCAATTAAAGAAATTCGGGAGGCTGTTGTTTTTGCAGGTGAGCGGAGAATTCGCCCAGCTATGATGACTGCTGCAACAACCATATTGGCACTCATTCCCGTACTCATGTCCACCGGCCGCGGTGCGGACGTGATGGTGCCCATGGCTATTCCATCATTTGGGGGTATGCTATTTGCAGTCCTGACCACATTTGTGGTGCCTATTTTTTATTCGTTAATCAGAGAAAAAGAACTTAAATAAACAAAAAGAAATAGAGGATCATTATGAAAAAAGGTATTATCATAATAACACTGGGTATTTTATTCGGGCTCACCGCTTGTCAAAGCAAAAAGGATTCGAGTAAAATACAGCATATGAAGGCAGAAACCGTTCAGAAAATCGAGAATGAAAGGCTGATCTATTATACATGTCCAAAGGAGAGTCATAAACATGTATATAGCCGGGAAGCGGGGAATTGTCCTGAATGTAATATGAAATTGGTGGCTGGTGTCATTACCACCAAAGATCAAATGGAATATTATGGTTGTCCCATGCTTATCCATAGTCACGTACGTAGCGATGTACCTGGAACTTGTGATGAATGTAAGATGAAACTTAAACCCATGCGTTTAGTTAAATCGTAAATGATAAACATGTAAATAATCGTGTTTTTACCCTCTCACATCGCATCCGGATATATATTGGGACGATTGATGAAACAATCGTCCTGGACGATATCGCCATTTATGCCAGTGTTGCTCATCGCGTCTATTTTACCCGATGTGGACGGCTTAATGTCTGAAACCGTTGCTGGTCACCATTCCATTTTGCATACACCCATATGTTGGATTGTAATATTTGGCCTCATGGTTTTTGTAGGTAGAATAATACAGAATAAAAAAATTAAACCAATTTCATTGGGCATATTTTTAGGCACACAACTGCATCTTATCACGGATTGGATTACAGCCAGAACCGTGGGAATAAAATGGCTTTACCCATTCAGCGATAAAGATTATTTCCTCTATCAAATTCAACCAGAACAAGGACAAGTACCTGTCTGGGAAATGGTCCAAAACCCTTATTTTTCATTCTATATGGACAATGGATTATTATTCTGGATAGAAATAGGGATAGTTATTTTTTCGGTCTTTTTATTGTCGAAAATTCGACTTTTAAAATTTGATAAATGAGTAATACGTTTAGCAAAACTGGGATTAATATCTCCACTCAGATTTAATCTCTATAAATAGAAAAAGAGGAAAGAATGAAAACAATAATGAGTATTTTAACCGCCAGCTTTTTAATTAGCTGCAGCAGCGATACCAAAACGGCTGAATTGAAATTAGACTCCATGCAATGCATGATGTGTTCAATGGGCGTGGAAGAAGCTGTTGCTGACCTTGAAGGCGTAAAGAAAGTTGAAATCGACTTGAAAGCCAAAACAGGAAAAGTGACCTATAAGGCATCGCTTATTGATTTCCCAGCCATAGAAAAAGCCATTACATCTATAGGGTATAGTGTCAATGATAAAAAGGCAGATCCCGATGCATATGCCAATTTGGAACTCTGCTGTAAAATGCCGGAAGGTCAATAATTAAACATAGGGGATGCCTGAAGGTCCCCAATGATAAAATAAATATGTAGAGACGTATAGCGATGCGTCTCTACGAAAACATTGATAAAAAATGAAAAAATACATTCTTCTATCCCTATTTCTTCTTGGGTGTTCAACCCCTGAATTCTCTCTTCCGTCTACAATGAATGGCAGTCGGTATCCCCGTGTTTCTGCTACAGAAAATGGTGGACTCCTCATGTCCTGGTTTGAGAAGGTTGATTCGGTACAATGGGCATTACAATGGTCTGAATTTTCGAAAGGAACATGGACAGAAGGCCAAACCATTACATCCGGGGATCCTTACTTTGTGAACTGGGCCGACTTTCCGTCTATTTATGAAGTGGGCGGGGATCAATTGGTGTCTCATTGGCTTCAAAAAAGCGGAAATGGTCCTTACGATTATAATGTTCAAATATCCCATTCCAAAGATCGGGGTAAATCATGGTCTGAATCGGTGATTCCTCATGGCGATATTGATCCAAAAGGGGAGCATGGATTTTTATCATTTTTCCAACAGCAGGATGCATCCCTGGGGTTTGTATGGCTGGATGGCCGCCACATGGGCGCCTATGATCCTGTGACCCATTCTATGGGAGATATGGCCTTATATCATTCCACCATGGTGGATGGTCAATTGGGTACAGAAGCAATGCTGGACAACCGGGTGTGTGAATGTTGTCCCACCAGTTCTATTCAAACGGGAAATAGTTTAATCATTGCCTATCGTGACCGATCTGAAAAAGAAATCCGCGATATTAATATTATTCGTTATGCGGATGGTAAATGGTTTGAACCCTATCCCGTTCATGAGGACAATTGGTTAATTGGCGGCTGCCCCGTAAATGGCCCCATGCTGGCTGCTAATGGGAATGATTTGGCCATTGCCTGGTATACTTCACCCAATGAAACGCCCACAGTTAATGTGGCATTTTCACATAATGATGGCGCCTCATTTTCTGCACCTATTCGCGTCGATTTATCTAAACCAATTGGCCGGGTAGATTTAACATGGATTAGCCAAACAGAAGTCATGGTCAGTTGGATTGAAATGGCAGAAGAAACAACCGATATCGTTACTTCAATAGTATCTAAATCTGGAAATGTTCAAACACCGCGAATCGTTTCTGAAATTCAACCGGGGCGTGTTTCCGGTTATCCCCAGATGGAAATAGTGGATGATCAACTCTTCTTTGCCTGGACTGAGGGGGGCGAAAACGGTCGCGTTATGACCCAATGGGTTTCTCTTTCAGCTTTCCGCTAAAATAGACCTTTCATAACCATTCGGCTGTTGTAAATTCGTTTCCGTATCATGCGATCGATTTATATCTGGACCACTCGATTTATCCTGGCCATAGCTTTGGTCGGGATTCTGCCTGTCCCCAATAATTCCTCTATTGTACTGGCACAATCAAAAAAAGCCAAAGCATCCCAAGCGTCCAAATATGCGAAACGAGGTAATTCAAAAGCGAAGAAAAAGGACTATCGCGGCGCCCTTTCTGATTATAAAAAAGCATACAAGCTCAGTCCGTCAAAAAATTATAATAAGAAAGTCCAACAACTCACTTCTTTAGCGAAAAAACAGGGTGGTAAAAAATCCAGTAAGAAAAAACCTTCGAGTAAAAAGGTTGCCCAGGCAACCGCTTATGCAAAAAGAGGGAATTCCAAGGCGAAGAATAAAGATTATGCCGCTGCGTTAAAGGATTATCAAAAAGCCTATAAACTGAACCCTTCTTCTTCCAATAAGAAAAAAGTACAACAGCTTCAGTCGATCCTGAAAAAACGGGGAAACCAAGTTGCCAGCCGAAATGCCACGAAAGCTAAAGTGCCCCGGCTTTCGGATATTCCAACCATTAGTCCTGTAAAATATGCTAATGACATTTATAATATTGCTGAAGCATTTGAGCTAAGTTCCCGTAATCTCGCCCGGGCCACCCATTATTTGGATGATAAAGAAAAAAGAAAAATAACAAGAATAGAAGCTAGGCGAGCTCCCACCATCACCGAGCTTGAAAATGCGGCACGAAAAGAGCCGAACGACTTTCGACTGCAAGTGGATTTGGCGCGGAATTATGAAGGAATCGGTCAGTTCGAGACTGCCAAAGAAATTTATCTCAAATTGGCAGCGCAAAATCCTTTTAATGCAGATTCTCACTTTCATTTGGGGTCATTCTATTCTCGATTTGGCCAAATGACAAAAGCGCGCCATTCATTCGATGAAGCAATGGAAGTTCAACCTAATCACCGTGCTACAATTGAAGCTATGGCTTCCATATTCGGTACAAATGAAAAACAAAATTTATCCAATGAAGTGTTGGCTAAATCAGCGGAAAAAGACCCTAATGGTCCAGGGCAACGGATGCAGACAATTCGAAGGAATCTAGAAGACCGTAATTTTGAATATGCGGCAAAACTCGCCCAGGGAGGCCAGGATTTATTTCCTAGGCAAAGTGGATTTATATTTCTAAAAGGGAGAGCTTTTGAAGGATTGGGAGATCAGGGTAAAGCTAAAGCAAGTTATCAAGAAGCGATCAAAAAAGACCCCACTTACCAAGAATCTTATGTTGCATTAGGCGATTTATATTATGGTCAAGGAAAATATGTTTATGCAGCTCTGACTTATGGCGATGCTGTTCGTCTTGACCCTGTCGATAGTGAAACAAGATTTAAACAGGGGCATAGTTATTTTAAAGGCAGTGAATGGGGGAGAGCCGCATTTGCTTGGGAAGATCTTTTACATTATGATCCCCATAACAAAAAAGTTAGAACCCTTTTGCCTCAGGCTTACTACATCCTTGCGGTGGAATATAATCGCGTTGGGGAATCGGGATTGGGCCAGACATCGTTCAGAAAAGCCTTGAGTGTAAATAAAAATTCCGGCGTTTGGCTCCCGGGATCCATGCAAGTATTAGGTGGTTTTTACAGAGAAAAAGGAATGTTTAGGGAATCTCTGGCAGCTTATCAAGAATCGATAGAATTAAAGCCCTCTGATTCCGGAACCTATTTAGGCCTCGGTATTACTTATTGGAAGATGAATGAATCGGCGTTGGCAAAAGCAGCCTGGGGGAGATCCATGGAATTAGATCCTGCAAATAATGATGCCAGGGGATGGTTGCTATTGGCGGGTAAGATGTCTGGTTGATTATAAATTTATGACTGAAATTTTTAAACTTTGAATGGACCTAGTACAGGCTATCAATATATTGTGAGATATTATAATCCAATAAAATAAATTTTAACTATTAATAGAAGTTCTTGTCTAAAAAAGCAAATAATTTGGAAAGAAAACAATGAATATTAATAAAACCAACTTCTTATTTTTATTTATTTTAATGACGTTTTTACTGAGCTGTGAAAATTTAGATGAAACGTCCGCAGAGTCTGATAAAATTATATTTAATGATAAGGATTTTACGGCAGATGATTGGTCACAGGAAACGCATGGGAAGTTAACCACTCCAAATTTTTCAGAAGTTTTTCCAAATGATGAAGTAAAACGGGTTGATATCATTATAAACAGTGATCGATGGGATTTAATGCTAAAAGATATGACTTCGTTACATGGAGAGCCAAATCAAGGTGGCGGACCAGGGGGAGGACCGGGTGGAGGTCCAGGGGGCGGATTAGATGATTCTGAAAATCCAATGTGGGTACCAGGAGATATATTATATAATGGTAAAAAGTGGTACCGGGTAGGTGTCCGTTTTAAAGGAAATTCAAGTTTACGAAGTTCATGGTCTCAAGGGCTGATGAAATTACCATTTAAATTGGATTTTGATGAGTTTGAAGATGAATATCCTCAAATTGATAATCAAAGGTTTTATGGATTCAAACAATTGAGTTTAAAAAGCAATTATGAGGATCGGTCATTTTTAAGAGAAAAGGTTTCTGGTGAAATATTTTATGAAGCAGGAATAGTCAGTGCGAATACTTCCTTCTGTGAGGTTTACGTTGACCACGGAGATGGGTCACAATATTTTGGGCTTTATACAATCGTTGAGGAAATGGATGACACGGTAATTAAGAATCAATTTAGTGTCTCAAGTGGGAACTTGTATAAACCAGAAGGAGAGGGTGCAAGTTTTCAAAAAGGAAGTTTTAACAAAGATCATTTTACAAAAGACACAAATGAAGATGATGCAGATTGGTCCGAGATTGAAAATCTTTTCTCTGTTCTCCACTCTGAATTAAGAACGACGGATCCTATCACTTGGGAAAAAGAGCTTGATGCAATTTTGGATACTGAAAATTTTCTCAAATACCTGGCCTATAATACGGTATTACAAAATTGGGATACTTATGGCCGAATGACACATAATTATTTCCTCTACAATGATCCTGAATCCAATAAATTAATATGGATCCCATGGGATAATAATGAGGCCCTGCAAATTGGCAAGCAAGAAGGTGCGCTTAATTTAAATTTTTCGAATTTATCAAAGAATGGGCAATGGCCATTAATTGAGTATTTATATGCAAATGAACATTATAGGTCTATCTACGATGCATTTGTAGGACAATCTATAAATGACGCTTTTAATCAAGAGCGATTAATCGCAAAATACAATACGTATTCCCAATTGATACATGACTCCGTTACGAAAGAAGAAACAGGTTACACATTTTTAAATTCAATTGGAGACTTTCAATCAGGGGTTTCTGATTTAATCAATCACGCGTCACAACGAACCGCGGCTGTTAATAATTATAAATAAAATATGGGAAAATAAAAAATCGATTCCCACTTTGATTTCAGCCTACCGAGGATTTCGCGTAATCCAGAAAGCCTTGGAGAAAGACCCTTGTCTCACGGATGCAACAAGAGTAGAAGGCTGTGTTAGCTGTCATCAGGTTTATGCAAAAGATCGATTTGATGGGTTCTCCACCTATGAAGAAGCGGCGCACGAGCATTGACCGATATTGGTTAAAACCTATAGTTCACACCAGCATATATAAATAGATTATTATAAGATTTATCTTTTAAATAATCGATATTGCATGAGAATTGAATTTTCTTTTGTATCCGCCAATTCACGCCGCCACTAAGTCGAGTTTGAAAATAATCTGCAGTTATATTTGCATATCCATATGAATAAAAGTTGTATTTAAACTAAGAACAGTTTAATATGGGTTAGTGAATACTAACAAACTTTAGGGTAGATTGAAATTATGGAAAATTACACCGAGAGACAAAACCAAATAATTCAGGAATCAATCCAATTGATTGCCGATAAAGGCATTCAAGGATTAACAATCAAGAATATATCCAAAGCGATCGGGATTTCTGAGCCGGCGATTTATCGCCATTTTGAAAATAAGAATGATATAATTCTTGCGATTATATCAACCATGAAAGAGTCAACAAATAAAGAACTATCCCAGATTGATGACAATAATGCAACCATCGAAAAAATTAAAAAAATGATTCAGGGGCATACCAATAGATTTATAAATAACCCATCATTAACGGCCATTATTTTTTCAGAAGAAATATTTAATAATAATAGTATTCTGGCCAAACCCATTCGCATGA